>ERZ1026874.10-NODE-10-length-141423-cov-28.127334_pt1 | contig 141423 bp, 271 predicted proteins | sample MGYA00380167_ERZ1026874 | MGnify/ENA primary metagenome ERZ1026874 (study PRJEB33269, sample SAMEA4719803) | human gut metagenome | biome: human-associated habitat; feature: organic feature; material: feces | place: Cameroon | collected 2013-10 ...
GGTACATTGGAGACAGGTGGTGCATGGTTGTCGTCAGCTCGTGTCGTGAGATGTTAGGTTAAGTCCCGCAGAGTTCTTAAATATTGTTCAGTTTTAAGAGAGGATCCAATATTATATGGTTCCTCTTTTATATTTCAAATGAAAATGCAATTTTGTTATATAAAAATAGAGCAGTACAGAAAGCTACTCTCTATCACACATATTTCTAATTAAATTATATGAAATATCATTATTATCTAATAAATCACAAACATATTTACCAAAATCCATCATGCTATCAACATAGATAGTTGTATTGCCATTATTATAGTAATTAGTAATCGTATAAATAAAAGCCGCCTTATCTTTATTTAAATCAAAACAATATTTCCTTCTATTAACATATACAATTGTTTCATCAATTCCATAATCAATATACATTGTTGTATTGCCAACAATCCAATCTTTTTTATTTCTAATTTCACCAGAATGATTTTGTTCCCATACGGCAACTTTTTTATGATAGTCAGTTTCAGATTCAGAATATTCTAAATGCCAATCATACTCCTTAATCAAAGATAATGTATCTTTTAAAAGACGAAGAGTATCAAGAGACATTTTACTGGTGAGTACATATTTTTTTGGATCAGTTTCTACGTTTACATAACTATTATATTTTTCAGTTAATGCTTTCGCATCCTTAATTAAAGTTTCAACAGTAGTATCAAAAATATTTTGTGTCATAAAATTCCTCCAGCGGTAAGTCGCAACCTGTTATTTATTAGTGCAATTTCTGCACTTAGTACACCTTCTACGATTCAAACATAGATCTGACGATTTTGGAGACCGTTGCTTTACCAATTGCTAAAAGTGTATATTTCTATTGAATAAATAACTATTATATCTTATAATAAAATTGTAACTAAAGTTGTTTTCCCAAAGGAGGTATAATATGAACAGAGAAGGAACTGGAAAGTATAATACTGATTCACGAGGAGGTACTTATGGTTATGGTAGTAAAGGAGGATGGGATATTGATACTTCCGATAAAACACAGCGTGAAAGCGACGGAGGACATATTCCTGGAAGATATCAGTGGGAAGAAACCGTAGATGTATCGAAAGACGATGATTAAACAGCATTACAATTATAGTATAAGTTATAATTTAATATATTCTTGTACGATGTAAATTCAAAATATTAACTTTTTATTTTGAAGGAGGCGTTTTAAATGGGATCTATCACAGTATTTAACGGATCTGGTAAACTGATATTTTATGATTCTGGTCATACACATGAAGGATGTAATGACTATCACGTTCATGAAGTTGATTTATCAAAACTCACAATGAATGACTTAGAAAAGTTGGAAAGAGATTCAAGAAATGGATGGATAGAACTTCATGACTGGAAAAGAATACCTGGGGCTTTGCACACAAGAAATGCCACACAAACAGAAATAGATTATATAAACAAAATGTTAAAATTAAAAAAATATTGAGTTTTAAGAGACTACTTTATAATAAAAATGAGTAGTCTCTTTTAAATTAATTATATAAGCGGAGAAAGTAGGATTCGAACCCACGGAGCGTTTCACCGCTCATCTGCTTTCAAGGAAGACACCATAAACCACTCGGACATCTCTCCATATAAAGGAATCGTCAAATAAAACTATCCTTAAGCCGGTAAGGGGACTCGAACCCATAACCTTCACATTACAAGGGTGCTGCACTACCAATTGTGCTATACCGGCAAATACCAAACCAAAAACCACCTCACACTTTCGCATGAGGTGGTTTCTTAGATATCTTTTGACAAGAAACTGATTGCGTTGTGTGATTCATCTACAGATTCCCATGCTGCAAGTGCAAGAGGAACTGTGTTGGCTGAACTATAGAAAACAACTTCCATTTCACTGTCATAGTCATCCTGAACTCGATTAGCGTATCCAGCACATACTGCATGTAACGTATCACATTACCACAACAATGCCAGTCCTAAGACAACAACGAACATAATCTAATCTGTATAACAGAACTCTAACCTACAACGTCTAGTTTCAAAACTAACGGACTGCCAAATTGTCCTATATCCAGTTAATAGGGTGAAAGATCACTACTCATTATAAATTTATAAAGTATATTCTGTAGTTCCTTCAAAAGTATTATTCAATGCACGAATTTCTGCCAATTTTTCAGTCACAGCTTCTTTTACTTTGGTAGCAAACAAAACACACTGAGCTTGCGCATATAATTCCTTTTTATCAAGAACTGTATTTAAAACGCTATCTGGATATTTGGTTACATCTCTTTCAAAATGGAATGATAAATTTTCATTAATAAGTTTTCTTTCATTTGTAACATCCGTAATTTCCAACTCAACGATGGTGGTGTCATCTTTAAGGTCTGTAGTTACTTCAGGAACTCCATTATTGAGCTTGATATTACCTTTAAACTGGATTTTACTATATTCGATATATTTATTATAATTTGCAAGTAATTCTTTTTCCTGCTCACTTGTCAAATCAGCAGTACCAAGACTTGTAACAGTAATGTCTACACTTGCAATATCATTTTCTACATTAAATTTCTGATCTAATTTCATGAATTTGTACCCTCACTTTCATTAGCAACCACTTGTTTATATGCATCTCTAATTGCCATAAATAAATCGCGCAACACATCTTTTTCAATGGTACAATCCAAATTAGAAGTGTCGAGTTGCGGATCACTTACTGAAAAATCTAATGTTCCATTATTACAAGGCACAAATAGAATTTTTACGTTATTATTTAAAAGTAAAGTAATAGAATCTATTTTTTCACCATTATTAGAAGTGACTTTCCGAACCTGACCAACTTTTAGTGGTTCTTGTTCAATAATTAATCTACTTGCCATGCAACATTACAAACCTCCTTATTTTTTATTTTCCTTTTATTCGATAATACTGCTAATCGGATTTGAACCGATACGGATCACTCCACTAGATCCTTAGTCTAGCCTGTCTGCCAATTCCAGCATAACCGCAGATGACTCGGACGGGATTCGAACCCGTGTTACCGCCGTGAAAGGGCGGTGTCTTAACCACTTGACTACCGAGCCAAATTATCAGCTTAAAGCACTAACTAACTGATATTGAGTCCATGGAACTCAGTTTATTAGGATAGAAGAGTGCGCACAATCCCATCCATGCTATTGTTATCCAGTTGCAAAGCCATCATTGGATTCGAACCAAGACTTCTGCTTATGGCAGCGTACTATCCGTTATACTAATGACCTGGATAAATAATAAGCTTATTCCTAACTCGTATTAAATACGTCAAATGCATGATATGTATATAAGCAACCGGTTACTATTATTCCGTCTTTCCAGAATGCCAGACCGCACAGCAGTCATTCGCTAATTAATGTCCTATAGACACAGTTTTGCAAGTGCTTTTCTTTCGGATTTATAATCCTACACTGTCTTGGGGATATAGCAATTAACCAGTTAACCCCTTCAAATACTCCAATAAACACTGATAACAGTCCAACATTTATCTTCGACGTATACTTACAACTCAAGGAAGTAAGGGTGTATCACGTATCTTGCTTTTGTTATTCTCTCTTTAACGCAGAGAATACGAACACCTTCTCATTTATAGCTGAGAGAAACTTATTATCCGAGATGTTGATAGGATCAAGTCGCTAGAGTAGTTGCGACAGTGTTATTATTTGTCTTGTGCCCACACCAGGCAACACTTCATCGTTCGGCAATTTATTAAACGGGTAGCCGTATAACCGATACTCTCTGTTGATTTAGTTATTCCAGTCGCAAGGGTTATTCGTTCCCACAACGCTTAGAATTTTTAGCATTGACTCTCGCCAATATCCTGGAATGTATTTGAAGTCCAACATTTTACTGCCTGTTATCTTGCACACTGGCCGACAGTATGGCGTTGGACAGATCCGCCTATGTTGTTATTCTCCATTTATGGATTATTTTGACAGAAATTGTCGGATAGAATATAATAGAATGGTACTCACTAATCTTTCTGTATTTCTAAGAAAGGTCTGGTGAAGTTCTATGTTTGTGAATATATTTCCATTTATAGTTCATGTCAGTGCATATTGGAGATTTCGACTTAACCGTTGGGAATTCGTCCATGAACACTGGCTAAGATTACCGAATAGGTAATTTTTAATCAGTTCATCCAGAGCCAGTTTCAAGCTCTCATTGTTAACATTTCTGGATGATTAGTGAGTATGTTTTTGTAGATAAATAATACGGATTGGTGGGAATAGCAAGACAAAAAGTTAGGTAAATGCCTCATCAGACTCATCATCTTCGTCATTTTTAATAATATAATGATTTTTTGTTGTTGAAACATCGTTATGTCCCAATAATTTTTGTGCAACTTCTGCGGATTTATGTTCATATACAACAAGATTCGTCGCCCTGCTTTCTCGGAAGAGGTGCGGATGACACCTACGCCCAACTATTTCTGTAAATAATCCGCTGCACCAATCATTAAATACACCTTCCCCTACCTGACGTGTATCAGAACCATCTTTCTTTTTTATCACAAACATATATGGACAATCATCTTCACCACGTACTTCAAGCCATTTTTTTAACCAATGCATAGCATCATCTCCAAATTTAAGACGCCTTGGTTTGCCCTGAATCGATTTACCCTTACATCTAATAACATGTGTTTGGTACTGTTTAGAGATAGCTTCAACTTCTTTACCGTTCTCATCAATAATTTTAATTTTCTTTTCTTTAGCAGGATAATCAACGACTTCTTTAAGAAGCTGTCTTGCTTCAGCTCTACGACAACCTGTGCTGTATGAGAACACTAAATAAGCAAGTTTTTGCCATTCTTCCCTTTTCTCTAATTCTTGACAAAGAGAAATATATTCATCTGGCGTAAGTGGAACTTTTTCATGTACATAACCTGTTTGAACAACTTTTAATCCAACGGTAAAATTTCTAAATGTAGGTAACTCATCTTCGTACATCATCATAACATAATTACAAAATGCACTTACACAAGATTTTTTGAATTTTATAGCAGAATCAGACATTCCTCTATTAGTTAACCAATTCAAATATTTTTGAAATTCCTTCTTTTTAATCTGTGTAAAATCCTTGTCTCCAAGAAAATCTTTGACCCATTTAAAAAATATACGAAGTCCTGATCTATAAGCCGGTCTAGTTTTTGCAGAAAGATCAGATTGGTTATCAAGGTAATCCTGAACCATATCTCTATTATACTTATTTACACCTAACCATTCCTCTTCCGTAATCTCATCCGTTCTATCAGCTATCTTTCCTTCCAATATGATCACTTCCTTTCATTCAAAATAAAAAAGAGCAGTAGTAAAAACTAAACTACTTTTTAATAACGCTTTCTTATTGGCATCCAAGTTATATTTCTAGTGCCATTACCTTTATTTAATCCTCTATATGTACTTGTCAAACTATGGCAATTTGGGCACAATAAAGTCAAATTTTCTTCCGAATTATTTTGAGAATTTCCATCAATATGTTCAACCTCTAATGGAATAAAATGTGAATAAATATTTTCTTCACCCCAACCACATATCGAACATTTGTTGTTATATTTCTCAAATAAATATCTTCTTATATGTCTTGAATACGATTTCCATAAATCACTTTTAGTAGATCCATTTATTATTCCATTTTTCCATTGGGTTATATATTTTATATATTGATAATCAGAAGAGCATTGATTGGAACAAAATTTATTTCCATTCTTTATTTTAGTACCACAAACCAAACATTGATTCATAGTTTTATTTTTCTTTTCTCTTATATGATTGTTATAACTCGCAGAACATGAATTGTTACAAAATTTCTTCCTTTTTACGCCTGATATATTATCATCATAATTTGCCAATATAGGTTTTCTACAATATTTACACAAATTAGGATTTTGATTATATTCATCAACATTTTCTTTATGAGTTTTTATGTCTATACCTCCACATATTTCTACATAATAATAGGTGGTCTACTTATTTGCAGACCACCTATTTAATAATTCATTTAGTTTTTCAGTTTTAATATATATCCAAAACAATTGTTTACTATTTGGATTTAAAGCTGCCAATTTATATTTCATTCCGTTATCTCGCAAATAATTGCGAAGATGAATAGAATAACAACAATAAAGATTAATATCCATAATTCCTTTTTCTATCACATTTTTAATATCCAGCTGAGTTACACACCCCAATAGTGCGCAGTCTAAACCACACACTCATATTTATTACCAGTCAAATAAATGATGGTATTCGTTCATAATATCCGCAAATTCATTATATTTCTGTCTTGCTTCATCGAACGCATCACACACTCTGTCAAGAGCTTTATCATATTCCTCTTCGGAAGTTTTCTTGCCATTAACATAATATGAAACACTGGTTTCAGGACGATTTGTAGTACAAATAATTGGTTCTCCAAATATTTTGTTACATACTTTTTCATAATCCCATTCTTCACCGACAGATACTTCAAAAATAGCTTCACTATCCAGATGTTTTAAAGCAGTAGAAGAGCAGTTATCCATTACATAAATAACAGCTGAGTCATTATCAAGATATCCATTTTCTCTCTTCATAGGCTCACACCAGATGTCAGATCCATTTACATTACATAGAGAAATAATATACTCATCTTCGTATCCACCATATTCAGGAATATCAATATGAATTTCCTCGATTTTGTAACCGTACTGAATTAGATTCTCAATAATTTCTGTCGCTTCAGCATACTTTGCAATAATAGTAACGTCATTTCCTTCATCGTTATCCTTGATAGCATCATAATTTTCAGTGACTTCAATGACAAAATCTTCAAAGTCATCAAAATGTAACTTTTCCAATATAATCACCACCAGTCAAATTAAGCGTTCTTAACAGCATCCTTAAATGCCTTACCAGCCTTAAAACGAGGCGTTTTAGAAGCTGGAATCATAATCTCACTACCATCTTTCGGATTGCGACCCTTTCTAGCAGCTCTCTCAACAGCCTCGAAAGTACCAAAACCAACCAGCTGTACCTTACCACCGGCTACAACTTCATCCTGAATAGCCTTAAGCACACCATCTACAATGACACCAAGATCCTTCTTGGTTACTTCGATTTCAATATTCTCCTGAGTCTTTGCGATTAATTCTGTCTTGTTCATTTAATTATTCTCCTTATTTATCCTAAAATTTATTTTGTATTTTTCGGCAATTTTGTTTTGCCTTTTTCGAGTATTTTGTTTTATGTTTTTCGGCAAAATTTTATAAAATTGCCGAAACAATAAAGAGAGCAGTAGTGAACTGCTCCCAATGTGGCTTCGTCAGCCAAAATTAACCATAGGTTATTTCCATTTATTAATTGCCAGTTGGAGTCTGGACTATATAATAAGAGAAGTATAATATCTTCTCAAACATGCATCGTCATAGGACATACGGGACATGCCGTAGATTTGTCGATGTAATATATGAAATTAGTATTTAGTCTAACTCAATAGGGTAGCAACATTTAATACCTCTATTGTTTACAACTAATACAGTCTGTGAAGGTTTTCCAGTTAATCTCTTTTGGCGTGTATACTCATCACCACTGCCCCCAAGACTGCCGGATTGCACTACCTTAATTCCAGATACATCTGTCATTGCAGGAAAGTGTTTATGTCCACATAATACGCAATATGGAGTAAATTTAGCCCATAATACAAGTTTTGCAATAGACGCATCACTCATAGTGTCGAAATCACCGTGGACACCGAAATATGATTTATCCCTAATAAAGAAAATAGACATAGTATCATCTATATCTTCATCATATACGGTAACGTTGTCTGCGTTTTTCAACATAGACTTAATGAACCATATAATAAGAGAATCTAAACGTTCTCCTAAAAGAGCGTCTTCCTTTTTCTCTTTGATTCTGCTATGATTGCCTGAAACTCCACGTACTTCGACATTGTTAAAATGTTTACCAAGCTCATATACAAAATCTGAGATATATTCACAAGCAAGTTTCACCTGTTCAATTACATTCTCTTTATTTGTAACAGAAATCGTAGAGTGTATATCTCCTGAGATTAGATCTCCTAACAATACTACAACACAATTTTCAGCAGAGTGTGTTTTCTGAATATCAACAATTTCAGACAAGTACTGATTCAATCTATCTTTGGCAATTTTAGAATCATAACAACCATCATAACTGTAATATGAAGCTCCAAGATGCAGATCAGATAAACATACGATCATATCATTGTCACTATATTTAATAAAAGGACTCTTATCATATGTAATGTATCTAGTATCGGCAATGCTATTAAGCATATTATCAATCTTTTCGATTGTTGTCTCTAGCCTAGATTCTTCTCGAAGCCTACGATTAATATCAAGTCGTTCATCGTATAACTTACGTTTTTCTTTCTGAATTTCTTGCTTTTCTAAACGTAACTTTTTGAAATACTCATCGTCAGTTTCATTTAAGTTCTTACTCTGAGCATTTTTCCATTTATAATAATCAGATACGAAAGCCGATCCAACAAGAGGTGGCTGTGAGCCTTTTCTGATCGTGTCAGGGTTAAAGTCTAAATTGTATCTCTGACAAATTTCAGACCAATCATCGTCACTGATTTTGTTTACTTTATTGGAACAATCTTGAAGCAACTGTTCATACTTTTCAGGTGTCAAATTGTATTTACTTAATGTCTCTTCAATATTAAACAATTATTCACCAACTCTCTATTCTTCGTCAGAAGATTCAGTAGGCTCATCGAGTTCATTCTTCTCTTTTACCTTTACGTTGATCTCAACGCCACCACCATTAAATACAGATAATAGAGTAGATAACTTCTTTGTTTCGCCATCTACATCAATCGTCATATTATCAGTATCAATGATTCCTGCAATCTTCATAGAAGTCTGCTTAGTTTCCTTAAAAACAAAATTTGCCATTTCTTTTTTCTCCTTTTCATCCAATAAAATAGGAGAGCGGTTAGCTCTCCTTAAATAATTTCATCTATATCACAATCGATTCCAATAATCTTATCAACAATATGACGTTCTTTTGCCTCTTCAGAGAACATATAATACTCTCTATCTTTTATTTCTTCAATAAATTCTGCCGTCATATCTGTATGTTCAATCATAAACTTCGTCATTCGTTCATCAAGTTTATCATAGAACTTTTGAATATCTTTACCTTTATTTCCACTTGATACATAACCTGTTTGCCCGTCATGATATAAAACAATTGTGTTAGGAAAACAATAACGTTCATGACCAGCTGCTAAAATATAACTTGCCATGGATGCGCATTTTGCAAAACCTACGGTTACGATAGGCGTTTTAGAATATGTGATCTGGCTCAAAATTTGAGTACCAAGTACACAATCCCCACCATCACTATTTATATATAAAAAGATTTTCTTTCTTTTATCAACTGGAAGATTCTTGTCTTCTGCGTTCCATTTTAAAATCATAAGACATACATTTTCTAATAAATCATCTGTAATCTCCTGATTAATAATGATTCTTCTATCATTTAAATGATTCTTTACAATTTCACTATAAATATCATCACCTTTGTCAATTGCAAACAATAATTCGTCTATAATAAAACCTTCTTTCTATATGAGATTTTTAAACTGTGAATTTTAAGCTAGAATTTGCTATTACGACTCTAGTAGATTTACATTGTTTAGATAATTCTTCCTCTAAAGCCTTTTTAAGAGTTTCTTTAGCAAGAGAAGATCCATGGTGTAGAATAATTTTCTGACATGTAATAGATGTATAATCCTCTACAAGCTGTTTGAATGGAGCATGACCTGACATTGATTTCAGAGAATAAGACGCACATCGGCAAGCATATTCTTTTTGATCGATAGTAATAGATTTTCTCTTATTATCCTTCAGTAAAGCAGCCAAGGAACCTTCTGTACTAAATCCTACAAAGAGGACAGTACTGTTCTGATCAGGAACGCACTTCTTAAGATAATGACGAATTCTACCGACTTGACACATTCCACTTGTCGAGATTACACAGCAAGATTCATCGCTTGACACAATAGCTTTGCTTTTTTCTGGATCTTCAACAAAATGAAACATATCATCCTGAATCATTTTGTCAAATAGAATTTTATCTTCCCCATCAAGGCATTCACCATAATCTTCGAATATCTTAATCGCAAGAGGAGAGTCTATATATACCTTTGGTTTCCAATCTGAATCCTTGTACATCTCATAAATCATAAGAACAAGTTGCTGCACTCTGGATTGTGCAAAACTCGGAATTATGACTCTGCCATGCATTTCGTGAATCTGTGTTTCTATAATAGACTTGAATTTATCTAAATCATTCTTTCGCTCTTTCAAACCGGTTTTGATTTCAGGCTTATCTCCATATGTTGATTCACCTATAACGACATCAGCTTTCTCTACCTGCTGATATTCTCCAACAAAATGATTTTTTACCACTTTATTTCCGATGTCACCAGTTACTAAAATGGTTTTTGTTAGTCCATCAATGGTGATATATAATTTCACCTGACAGCTACCCAATAAATGTCCACTAGGGATTAATTCAAATGCAAACTCATCATCTATTGTGACTTTCTCATTTGTTGGCTTTTCTAATGTATATTCCAACATAGTATCAACGTCTTCAATAGAATAGAGCGGATTGTAATTTTTATCATTCTGAGAATTAATTAGTAAAACGTCTCGTTCACTGATTTGAGCAGAATCATATGCCATGTCCTTTAAAACTTGCTTTGATCCACTTGAAATAATAGTGGCAGCTCTGCATCCCTCTTTATACAAGCGAGGACATAAAAGCGAATGATCCGCATGATTGTGTGTGATAAATATAAAATCAATATCACGAGGTTTAAACTCTTTGAATTTTCTGTTATTTACTAAGAAATCCTCATATCTATCATTTGTTTGGTGTAGTCCACAATCAACCAAAATCTTATGATTTTCAGTATAAATATAAATTAAACTCCCTGTCACATCTTCAGATGATGGTGAGTCTACAAATGATATCCGTATTGAATTTTTTCTTTTCTTTGCGATGGTCAGACACCGCCTTTCATATAGATTTCGTTACTTAACGATAGTAGAAGAGCGCATTTCCTTTAATTTTCTCATATTATTCTTTGTTTCTGCCAGATAATATGTATGAGAGTTACTGTATGTATGGCTAATACCTTCGTATCCCCAACATACGCCCATTTTATTCAATTTTAATGCTTCACTTTTAGTAATTAATACTATTTTAAACACATCCTTTTATTCAAATTTCCTACACAAGTAGGATAATAAGTTTCTTGTGGGATTTGAACCCACGTTAACTGATTGGAAGTCAGTCGTGCTAAACCAGACTACACTAAAGAAACATTATACAATAAACTGATTCAGTAGGGCTCGAACCTACAACAACTCGGTTAACAGCCGAGTGCTCTACCATTGAGCTATGAACCAAAAATAAAAAGAACTCCGTGAAACACGAAATCCTTTTACTATAAGCTGAGATATTTGACTTATTACGCTAACATCTATTGCGGTTGGACACAATTTATCACACAGTCGATTAGACTGTAGTTAGCAACAACACAGATTTTGACATAATCTGCAAACTCTTACCATGAAGCGTTATAGATTTTCTTTCTGCACATTCTTCCTTGCGAGATTCATAGGTTGCAGCCTATTAGAGTTGCACGTACTTGTACTTTCTCATATAATGCCTTGCGAGCCTTATATGCCACCATATTGCAGATGGATAAGTTGTTTTTCTCTTCATAGTCATACACACTTTTGCTTCAGTATTTTGATAATTTCAAAATTAATATAATTTGTAATATTATTATTTTGCATCAAAAGTATGTATTTTATTATGGACGATGAGGTGTATATTTGACCATTAGTACCTTTTGAGTACTACCCAATCATCACCATCCTGCTCGACTTGCGATCGTCTTACTTTGTATTAAATCCCCTCTTTTTCAAGTTGTGAGAATTACCTACAATCCAATTAGCACTTATTCTTGCGGAATTCGCACCAATTGTACATAAATCATCCCCAGATTTCTCTGTTAATACAGCGCATTGCTATTACGCCTACTTAACCGTATCATTAGCAGTAGCCCTCTGATTTTAGGTCAAGCATAGATTTATGTGTTTTCCGTCAAGCTGTATTTCTACAGTCGCAGTACTACAATACGTCCATACTGCTTTATACATGTTGCCATGCTTATTTGACGATCCGAAACCGACCGCCTACCGAAATAGGAGATTACGGGAGTAGGGCATGATCCTACATACTCTTGGACATGAACCAGGTGAGCTTCCAATTGCTCGTCATCCCGTGATATTTTTAGAACACCGGCAGTCATACGATCAGAATGACAATACAACCACCGGCAAAGAAATGGAGGTAACACAAAATGAAACCTAAATATCAGATACTTATAAGAAAACTGAAACATCAATCATAATTTCAACCAATTATTTGAAACGTTACTAGGTAACGAAATTAATCCAACATTATTTAAAAAGAATTTATATATTATTTTTAAATAATAATATGTTTTATCAACTGTAAATTGGCGAAACGTTTATTGAAATTTCACGTTATTGAATTTATGAGAGTATGGAATAACAAAAGAATGAGTTAACACTTTATGAAACATATAGCGTCTATTATTTGCATTAACATGTAGTCAAACCACCCAATTATATGTATAAAGTAAATTAAACTTCATTAGTTTATTAAACTTTCCATTTGTTTTATCATATGTGATCTATGGCATATCACACAAACCTTGCAGCATCATAGTTCATCTGCATCTGAACCGATTGACAATTATTCAATCCGCTTCAGCTCTCTCGTAAGTACCTGATATTTTTAACAGGAGAGAAGAGTGCTACTTTTTACAAGCAGCAACTACTTCCTCAAATGTATCAGTTACATCCCATGTAGGAACAAAATCTACAACAGTAGTGAGTTCGATTGCATCCAGTTTTGTAGAAATCTCATCGGTTTCCTTCTGATATTTCTTAGCCAGATTACGAACATCATCACGCTTAAAGTTAATAGTAGTCACACTGTTAACATCATAATAATAAGACACCTGATCGCCAGCTTCATTGAACTTATAGCCGGTTCCACGAGAAGTTGTCTCACTATTCTTAATACTTGCCATATTATTAAACACAGAAGAAATTCTCTGCTTTAATTTATTAATAGAAACTGAAGAGTCAATATCAATTTCAGTAGATCTCTTGGCAAGAGTAATAGCTTTAGTCAGCTTTTCTTTCTCTGTAATAACTGCACATACCACATCAATAAGATCATTTGCAGTGAAATCTACATTATGAACATTCTTCACCTCAATAATTTCATCATCTGCAAGAGGATTTACTTTCTTTCGATTATGTGTCTCTTTTGTCTCAGTGACAAAATCAGTTCTACAAAGATAATTAGTAGCATTGCTTAAAATAAGATCCAAAAAATTCTGATAACGAAATGCCTCTTTTAATACCATTCCTTTTTTCTCCTTTTAATTCCATATATGATAATTGTTATCTGTTACAATTATTTATTCTCTCTTTTATGTAAAATAAAGACTGATTTCATCCAATCTGCAATGCCACTCAAAAGAGTAGCAGAGCAGACATACAAAGATTGCCGGTTTGTTTCTTCCATGACAATCGTTTTTGTATCATGTTTTGTATATATTTCATTATATACCATTCAAAGAAAAACATAATTTTTGTGAAAATGTGCCAAAAATCATTGATATATAATGGTTTTGAAGATTTTCTATTTATCGACAAAATCTAGTTTCTTTTGTTTTTTTGGTATTTCTTATCTGATTCAAGTTGTTTTTGCGTAGCACATTTAACACAATACATCTTCTTATTTCCAGTATTTTTAATACGCTTACCACAACATTTACATTGTTTATATCCTTTTTTGAAATTTCCTATGTACTGATTACCGATATTCTCAAATAGAGTCACTTTATAAACAATATCATCATCCATATTACCTAAATCAACCTTGATATTAAGATTATTCACCTTTTTCCCAAAATGAATATATCCATTACTATATAACTCATGCAATAATTCATTTTTCTTATCAGATGAGAGAGTAACGTTGGAAAGTTTAAATACTTCAGAAAGACCTTTAAGATCCTTTTTATTTATCCAACCATCGCTATCCATATATCTGGCTACTGCAAACAATGTAAACATAAATTTCTTCTGACGATCATTTGAAAGAGACTCCACGACTTCTAGTTCTTTTTTATAGATGGGAATATATTCAAGTTCTCTAAAGAATTTATCAGAATCTAAATCATATAAATTGAGACAAGCTTTTTTAATTTTTTTCGCATATCTATATTCTTGATAGCCATCAATATCAAAATCAAGCATTTTTTGTTTAACAATATCAATTAAAATATCAGGATCTTGTTTTTTATCAAAGTAATATTTGGCGATCAGAGTTATTAGATAACCATTAGAAATATTATCTGGTTTTATTCCTGATACCAATACATCCCTGATATATTCTTTTTCATTCAGTATGTACAATTTCTTCCTCCATTCCTTCTAAACGTTTAATTATTAATTCTCCAATACAATCCCAACAAAACTGCCGATTACCTTTATAACCGTATGTCATATCAAGTATGATATTCATACGCTCATCATCATTCGGACAAATATCCATTGCTTTTTGTTTAATAGAAGAACATAAATATTTTCGGCTTTCATTGGCTGTCATTTTGTCATTTAAATGTTGCTTCTTTTTATATTCCGCAACACACTCACAATAATACTGCTCAAGTTCCTTTAAGGCTTGTCTATGTTCTTCGGTACAACGCCTTTTAACCTTCAATGTATTATAATCAAATGAAGAATCCTTATGTAATTGAGATTTGTAACCATCTAACTGACTTTCAACATATTTACAAATTTGATTCATGGAACAATTTCCTGTACCAACTGGCATTTTTCTCTCATACCAAAAAAGAAAATCTTCTTGTTCTTTTGTAATGGTATCTTTATTATGTAAATCCTCGATAGAACATTTATAGATAGCATAGCATTTAGCATTACTTTCTTTAATGTATTGCTTGTACTGTCTTTTTGTTTCATCGTAAACATAAATCATAAAGTATGGCTTTCTATATGCGCAAAGTGATTGCAAATATTTATTCTCTCCGCAAGCACCTAAATTGTACCAACTGCTTTCCATTGGTTTTGCAATGATTCCCTTAATTTTGTCCAACTCATTTTGTTGATAGAGCTGACCACATTCTATTCTATATTCTAATTCTTTATATTCAGGTGAATCTTTCTCGAAATGAGATTGAACTTCCATCATAGATGTGACATAATTAGTGATTGTTCCAACTTGATTCCCCATACCTGCTTTATTTGTCTTTTTAACGGCAGCTTCAGTGACAACAATTTTTTCCGCATTTCGTTGTACACATTCAATAGCAGGTAGATATCTATAGCGTCTTTTCATAACATGATTATTAGTAGAAAAGTTCAGATCCGAGTCCCAATCTTCCCCATTCTCAGCCATACAAAATGAATCCCAACCGTTTATAATCATGATAGTATTCATATATTGATACCAGTACTGACATTCATCCGAATTATTGATATTACACATTCGAATATTATTATGACTTGTCATTGGGCTTCTAAAAAGTACAATTTCATCTTCATTTTTATCAATCCAAAATTTTGAATAACATTCATTTGCTTTTAATAAACCTGTAACTTCCAACCCACAAAGAGATTGCATAAGAGCAAATGGATCGCCACTTGCAATCTGATAATTACCATTTACAAATAATTTGCCAATCTTCGCATCATTCATTTTTTTCTTGATATATCTATGTACAGAGTCTATTATATATGGATCTCCCAACATATATTCGCTTGTATATAAAGCACGTTGCCATGAATTTACATCAGTATTTTCGTTAATACCAAGAAATTTAATAGTAGAAGAGTAGTCACCACACATAGCATCTTTTAAATAGTTGATTGTTGGTGCGCACAATTCCTCAACATCTTCGTCTGTAAATTCATAAGACTGAAGATATTGGTAATTCAATTCTCTCTGTTCTTCAAGAACATGTGGTGAAATTTTTGTTACAGAAAATCCGTATCCACATTCCTTATACGCATTCACATATTGCTCAATATTATCATACGCTCCCCATAATTTAAGAGAAGACTCTGTGACAATCATTTCACATTGACGAATATCTTGCATATTTCCCCAAATATCTTCAATCATATAATTACCATTATTGTATTTTTCAATAAATTCAGAAATAGGGAACGGATAGAGCATTCCTTTGAGCCATGCGTTTCTCAAGCACACACCGCCAGGAATATAATCAAGACCTAAAGATTCAGCTACTCGCTGCATATATTGTATAGTACAAAGATTAAAACCGTCAGATACATTGTTTTCAAGAGCTTTATCTTTAATAATTTCTCTTGTCGGTTCTTTTGAATCGCCATCATCATCGAGTGATATAACATCTGCAAAATATTGTGTAATGCAATCTTTTACAACTAAAATTCCATGTGGATCACAAATCGGTTGGGAAGCTGAACAAGTCAAAGCTTTATATGCTTCATATTTAGCAGGAACCAATTTTAATTCTGGATTTCTTTTGCACTCGCATAATTCATTTAGCTTATCTAAATATTGTGAATTACAAAACAGAAGAGTATTATTTTTAAGCCCACCAGTTGTTCCTACGAAACGTCTGTAATTAACGCCATTTACAATAATACCTTTTTTGCCAGTAACTCTGACAAAATCAGATTTCTTATCTACTACAACCTGCATAAAAATTTTAGAAAAGTCTATTTCTTTAATAGGTCTTTTTAGAATTTTATTTGCCATTATACGAAACTCTTGAGCTTCAAATAAAGAAATCAACTCTTGATATTTAAATGCTTCCTTTTTTGTAATCGTTAGATCCCAATTAGAATACTTTAATTTATTTGTTCCGATTTTAAAAATTTCATATTGAGGTACGCTAATTCCAGCCATACTTTCTCCTTTTTAATTCTTAGTATTTTCATTTGGCAATATCTTCGCAACGACATTACCTTTTAATTCACCTTTACTATCTGCATAGATGCCATTTAATTCTCCGCAATCTGCTCTAAGATAAAGTTTTTCTAATAGATTATCTGTTACAAAGTCATTATTATTCTGCAATACTACAATTCTTCCCATGCTGATCACTCCTCAAAATATACAGGGACTCGATCAATACCATAAGATCTACAGATCAGATAAGATATGTAACCATCGACCAGTGTAAAATCTCTCTTCAATATGATTGGAGCTGGTAGCTCACCCGTCTTAAGATAGTAATTATATTTTGCTTCCTGTTTTGCAAAACTAGGCTTGCTTTCGCTAAACTGTGCCGTAATCTCAATATCATCAATATCTACATAATACTCATTGCCGGTTTCATATATACCAAACAGTTCTTTAATTCCTCTAATCAACTTTCCCATAAATTATCCTCCATTTCTTTTGACTCCATATCCAAGCCAATCTAATAACCAACGTAAATTCTTTTCACAACCAAAATGAATACATTCGCCATGGTCATTTTCTATATACTCATCGCCTTCATATATTCCTTGATCACATACTTCGCATATAGCAATAAATTTTGGCGGTTCATATTTAGGGCACCTCGGATTATGCATTCCTTCGGTTTCGCCACATATTTCACATGCCATTTATTAATTCTCCATTCATTTCTAAAATTATTTCAATCTTTCATAAGCAAAACCATCGTCAGTAGAGTAGTAAATATCCTTTATTCCTATATCTCTTATGGCGGCCATACAACTAGGACACGGACGAGATATACCATAATCCTGATCATGTCGGATCCTGTAAATATACAATTTAACTTTTGAGAAATTTATATCCAGATTACGGATAGAATTAATGCAGCTGATTTCTGCATGAAGTTTTGGAATAAAGTATGTATTATCTGTAGCTCTATAACGATTATAATAATTCTGTCGTGGATGAGTTTTATTACTATTACATCCAATTCCTATAACGGATCCTTGATATACCGCCACGCATCCCACATGTATCTTTGTAAAATCTGAGATAGCGGCGACTTGTTTTGCTTTCTGAAAATATTTATAGTCTATTCTTGTCAACATTTTACATCTCTAAAAATTATCCTTTCTGAGAGCAATAGAAAATTGACTCGATTTCAGCGTTTTATATTTAGATAAACAACTTACCATCGAAGCGCGTTTCGTTGAAATTTGATGTTTAAATTATTTTAAAACTCCAATAAACTGAACATAGTAGAAGAGTAGTATTACTTCTTTTTCTTTGCTCTATAATTAGCCAACGCCTGTCTCATCTTTTCTTTCTGTTCTTCAGATAACTGCTTCTTGGGCTTATTAGGATCAGGCTTGGATCCTGGATTGATACGAAACCACTTCTTCGGAATTTTCGCACAGATACTTCCGTCTTTATTCTGAGTCAGGTATTTAAACTCTTCAGCACGATCTTCATAAATTTTATTTATACGATTGATCATCTTTCTGTCTGTAAATGATACGCAAACATATCTTTCGCCAGTCAGATAACACAGATCGTTTTCATTGTTATTTTCAAAATCCTTTTCAACTGCCATATTACTTATCAACCTCCGCCTTACGTTTTCTTGCTTCGATATTTTCTCTGCATTTCTTATCAAATAGAAGATCGGCATAAATACGATCTGCCCATGATTGTGCTTTTTCGTGGCGTGGATAGTCAGTACAGTAATCTGTATAGTTGATAATTCCTCCAAAAGTGTTATGGTGTTCCTCTAGTGTAAAATTTCCTGTCATAAATTAATGTCTCCTTTTTGTTCATCATTCGCATACCTCCTTTAAATTTGGTGCTGCGTTTATTGTTACAATTACTTATTCTCTGTTTGATGTGGAATTATTTCCTCTTTTAATTTCTCCAAATGAGTCTACTTTATATACTTCTAACATTTTTTCAATAGCCCATTCAATTTCTTGTTCATATCTTTCATTATTCAATACATAAATATTGGGAACATTTTTTGGTGGTTTTTTAGGATCTGGCTGAACGCTTCCGACTTCTTGTTTAATTAGAAGAGGTTCTTTGTCACCAATAGAAGAGGTGAGATATTGAATACATTGATTAATAGTATCCTTTGACATGGATAAATCTTTAGACATAGTTTCGATGCTTCTATAAAATGCTTCTGGTTTATCTTGTGGTTTAGATAATAGCTCGTTGCCATTTTTATCTCTCTGTCTTATATAAATATAAGAATTGATATATAGGAAAGCTATTAATATATTCTCTCTATTTATAGAAGATTCATTCATCATTATAAAATCAAACTGAGTAGAAGTAAGTTTTGAAAAATCGTTCTTAAAATCAAAATTATCAGGATTAATTTTTATTTCAATACCTGTATCATAACTAATAGAATCAAGATCCTGTTTTACTTCTATCATTTTGTTGTTAATCATATATTCAAGTACATCTAATATCTCTTGGACTGCCTTTGGTCTACGTTTATGAGTTTTGTACCCATAAAAATCCAAAACTTTTCTAAGAGTAATCCAACTGTAATCTTCATAAGACCTATATTTATCAATAAGGATATAGGTAATATAAAATTTGCGGCTTACTCCATATTTGATTTTAATGTTTCCCTGAATGTAATCATTTGGAAAGCGTGTAAAATATTCAGTTTTCTGTTGCAATAAGTAATTCCTCCTTTTTGTTTGATATTTAATTATTCTCTAACTGGGAAATAATTGAATTGACTTTGACGAGCGTTCAGCAAAGTAGGTTTTATCCCCTAGTGAATTAAAATATTTTTCAAAACGGTGGGGGTTCAGACCTACTTTACTGAACTGAAAGAAGATAAACAACATTTAATAAGACAGACTATAAGTAATTTATTCACTACGTTCATAAATTACTTTAAAAGACTTTTTATTTATTCTCCAAAATGGGAGTGGAAATGAAAAAATCCACTAATTCAAATTAATCTATTTTTATAAGCCTAAAAATAAACTAATGATAATCATGATAAAACCAGGAATCATTAATGAACACATTTCTAAATCCAGTCCAATTCCCAATAGTAAAGCTCCTAATAAAGCAAAGATAATAATAATTATTTTATTCATTGTAGTATTTTTTCCTTTTATGGTAGTTTCTGGTTCACCTGGTACTCTTTTATGCATATTCTTTATTCTCCATTCACATTATCATTTTCCTCTAAATCAACATATCCTCTGATCATATCATCATCTATATGAAATACTGGTAATCTATCTTTATATTCCTCATATAATTCATCACCTGAAATAATAGAATGATATTTTATTCCATTAGATAGTACTCCAGTTCTGTGATAATCCTTTACGATAGAATCTTTTAACTTTTCACCGATCTTGCCACAGATAGAGCAGTAGCTGCTTAATCTAGTATGGATATAATTTTTACCAAAATAATTACTTTCGTATCTTAATAAACACTCCTTGTAATTATGTTTATGTTTTGATTTCTTGGATATCTTGGAGATATTACTGCCGGTATTCTTGTGATACTTTGGTATTTCATGCTCAAATTTATTTTCCATTATATATTTCTCCTTTATATTATTTGAAATGATTATAATTATTATCAGGTTATTCTCTGCTAAAAGTTGTAATCTGCCATGATCATATCAAGGATCTATCTTTAATTTTTTAGAATGAGGTGATATTGCAAAAGTATCATTATAATATTTTTTCTTCCATGGTTCCCAATGATCAATTTCTTCACAGATTTTCTCATATAACTGTTTCATTTCATTTTTAGATAATGGTGTGTTTTGTTTATTTTCCATTATATTTATATCCTCCTTTTATTGATACTTGTTTAAATAATAACATCAATATATTATTCTCTATTTTTTTATGGATAGTGTGTATTATAAGAGTACTGATCTGTTTAGTTTAAATGTACCCCATATGTTTACTCATATATGCTTATATGGAGCCGATTATTTAGTATGAAAATTTTTATAGATAATACATAAGAGATTTTTTGATACGATTTTAGAAGTTTTATCATTTATGGTTAGTTTATCATTGAAGTTGTTTTCGTTCGAATTTTGGTATTAGTTTATTATAAAAATCCAGTGAAAGTTGGGTATGTAGTATGAGAGTGGTATAGGAATTTTTTTATGAAATGAAAAAAGACAGATATTTCTATCTGCCTTTAAAAAATTATTTTAATATATTTCTCATCATATCTACAAAATTAGATATATCTACGAAATAATTTGGATAAGCTGTTCTTAGTGCTTCAAAAGAACTTGCTGATACAAGTACTACATCTTTATTGGTTTTATTTTCTATATCAGAATATGCTTTTGTTGCAATTTCTAATTGCGCTGGTTGAAATGGTCTAACTGTAACTTTTTTATTTTCGTAATCTAAAATTAATATATAATATACATTTTTACCTAATTTCTTTTTAACACTATAATCTATAGAAACATTAAGTCCGCTAAGAATAGATATGATATTATATTTTTTATCAAGTTCTCTAATTTCATTTATTGTTTCTTTTACATCATATGGTGTATTCGGACATATATTAGTTTTTTCTATCATGGCAAAAATAGAAGATACTAATAAGAAAAATCGTAATATATCTATATTCCCTTGACTTGATTTTAAATTACTTTTTGTATATATACCCATCATTTCTACGGCAGTTGCCCATGTATGCTGCAATTTTGTTCGAAATTGTACTTCTATTAACATATTTTTATTATATGTTTCTAATTTATCACTTTGAAATTGGTATACACAATGTAGACATCTATATCCTGAAGCTTTTGGTTGATCTATATAATCATAAGTCCTTTTAAGTACATGACGAATTCTGGAATTTTTGTATTTATTGTATATATCATATACTTGACCAAGAGAATCTACAATGACTCTACATCCACCAAGATCTTGCATCTTATACAATTCCATTTCAGGAAAACGTTCAATTTTACCAGTAATTGATTCCAAACGTTTTATTCGTTGTACTACCAAAGCGTTAGGGAATTTATTTCTTAAACCACATGTTATTACATGAAGTGGATAGGCATGTGATGCTCGCCAGTTATTAAGAATTTTTATGGCTTCTTCATATTCATCAGGTGAATAAGATGATTTATTAGCTATGATCTTACCAGCTCTGTTTATTTGTTTGCGAGTGTATTGTGGGGTTTCCCATATTTTATTTGATAATGTGTTTATGTTTCTCATAGGAAAATACTCCTTAGTAGCATTTTCTATAATTATATCATAGATTGTTTGGTTGTTCATCATTTTTGTACCTCGTATATATTTATTTGAAAGTTATAATATTTTATTCTCTATTGAGATTGATTTATTTAGATTAATAAAACGAGTACAAATTAATCGTATAAAATGTAGCGTCGAGATTTTCCTTATTTAATAGGAAGATTTGATATTTTGATGTGAAATTTTGAATGGGTAGAATTTTGATTTTTGGGATTTGGAGTAGGTGAAAATAGTGTGGTTTGGGGATTTTTACGATATGAGTTGCGATAACATATATTTTGAATAAAAGTGAGATTTTTGTTGATTTTGCTGGCTTTTTGAAAATATCGGATAAGAAAAATTTTTAAGAAAGTCTGTAGGTGAATCAGCTATAGCCTGGCGTTGAAAACGCTGCTATTTTTTGAGTTTGATCTACCCCCATAGGGGCAAAATTCACGGTATTTCTGTATTTTTCCGTAGGGGGAAAATGTTTTGCTTTTGTGGTGGTGGTAGTTGGTGAAGTAGTCCAGTTTCTGAAAGATTGTATTATTATAATAGTACAGTGTTACAAATAATTTTATCGAAAAATATTTTAAAAAAGTTGTTGACATTTGTTTGACTACATGATAGTATAACTACATCAACAACAAAGCACACGAAAGTGTTACAAAAAAGTTTTAAAAAAGTTGTTGACAACTACACTAACGTGTAGTAATATAAAATCACCGACAGGGCAATAAATCCAAACGGTAGAAAGAGGTGATAGCACACATTGACAAAAGAACCATATGACGTAAAGTATGGTTGGGCTAGTCCCTACGATAGCATGGTATTTGCTACCGATTCCGAATACTAGGAATATTCAGAAGATGAGGACTAGCCACAACGCTAATATGTTGGATAGAATCCGAACAATTCAATTCTAGCATATCAGCACAATTTTCACAAGTAGAAAACAGTGACTTTATTTATAAGGTACTGTTTTACATTCCTAGAATGTGAAGCAAAAGACGAAAGAATAAAGTTGTTGCTAGTGGTTTTTATAAACTTTTCCACTATACAAAGTAGTCCCAAAAGGACGAACATAAGCAGGTTATAAGATTTCCCTAGAAAAAATCTAGGTAGCCGTGTGATAAACACAATGCACCGATTGCCCATTTTATATGGTCAAGGTTGATTACCATGGGAACGGTTTTTCCTCTACACCTATTTTCTAGGAGTGGGAAGCACTACGAAAGTAGAGAGAAAGAAACGCCGGATAGTTGAAAAGCTATTCTAATAAAACAATTTACGCTAATATAAAAAAGCGTGTCTTTGCGAATCGTATCTACTGAATTAGTAGAAAGCTATAACAAAGAAAAATACATAAGAGACAAGTGCAAGAACAATGTAAGCAGGCAATAGGGTAATACCTAGTGTTCTTTGTGTTGGGTAAAACTAACCTATATGACTATTGTTCCTCTGTACTTGTAAAACCGTAGTTATACATAGTAAATAAGGGCAGAATGTAGCAGAAGCAGCACTACCAGTCTGCCCTTTTATAGTGTGTATAACACACTGGACAACAAATAAAACATATTCATTGCACCTATGCACAAATAGGAGAAAGAGGTACTTTATGAAAAACCTTATGATTAACTTTTTAGCTGAGAACATTTCTGATTCTGCACGGTCTGAGTTTATGCACGCTGTACGCTATGAAAACCTGTCTATGGTTATGCAGTTACTCAATGACACTATCTCTAAATTAGAGAAAAAGATTCTAAATGAGAAGGGCACTTATTCCACAGAAGAAGTTCAGGCTTTTAATGTACAGTTGGCGAAAGCACAGTCTGAACTTGCCAAGGTACAGAATGAGCATGAGATACTGACCAACAACTATAACCGTGTGCTTACTCTGATGACGCAGAAGAATGAAGACCATTTCGGTAACTCCGTAGACGTAGTACGGACTGTCCTCCGTGTCCTTGGTTCATGGGATAATTCAAAGCTTGTAAAGTACGCAATTATTCCCGCTTTTGAGTCTCCCGTATTATATGAAGCTTTACAGGCTATTCATATCAATTCCAAGGCAGGTGAAAACGGCAACATTACCATGAGTAACGAAGTTAAAGAAGCATACAAAAAGGCATCTGATGAACTTGAGCGCATTATCAAGGTGACCTTCTCTCTGCCTTTTGAAACTCCGTACACAACCAAGACCCGTGTAAAGCTAACAGCAGAAGATAAGAAACTTCTGAATGATTGTTACATCAAGGGATTTTCTAACAAATTTGAAGTAGACGATGAGGAAGAGACTGTAAAATTTAAGAAGCGTCAGATTAACACGCTTGTAAAAGTAACCAAGAACCGTCAGACGGGTGAAAAGACTTATGACTATTCCGGTCTTGCTACCACTATCAGCAATATTGTGATTAAGCATTACTTTGCATAACATTTGCATCTATCACAAATGAAAATACATAGTACGAAAGGCAGAGCAAAAACTCTGCCTTTTAATAGTGTGCATTTTCGCACGGAAAGAAGGATGTTTATGAAAATATTTCAAGCGCAGCCAAACACTTTTATACACAATAGGGAAATTATGCCAGAATCTATTGTATGTGTATTATCAAACGGCACAGTATTAGTCTGTTCTGATTTCAGAAAGAGAAAAGACAATAAAATCCCTGTACTTTTCTATATGCCTAGTAAAAAATGCTGGTATAAGACATATCAGAAAGACCAATTTACAGACGCAATTTCTGACTATCACAGAAAGATTGTCAAAAAAGAGAAACGCAGAAAGACTAATTTTAATGCGCTCATGAAGCATGACCACGCTCATAAAGGCGGAGGAAGCGGAAAACGCTTAACACCATTCTGCGGAGAAATTACTGACTACGAATGTGCAAAAATACCACTGCATGATTTTAGGAGAGTGTATAATTAGATTTCTTTACAAGGTAAAATAATTATGCTAAAATGTAGTCACAAATATAAGGAGGAAAAGATTTTGATTGTATACAATAAACTAGGTGACTACTTAAAAAGCCAAAACAAGAAATATAGTGATGTGCAAAAAGAATTATCTTTAAGTCCTACGCTCATTGCCAAATTTCAAAAAAATAGAAATGTCAATACTGATACTATAAATAAAATCTGCGAATATTTAAAAGTCCAGCCATCCGAAATCATGGAATGGATTCCGGACGAAGAGTATAATAAGGCAAATGCAAAAAAAATTGCCATTGAGCAACAAATTGCAGAACTACAAAAGCAGCTAAAGGAAATATAACTCAACTCAACAACGCAAACCACTAGCATCTTTTACAAACGTAAAGGGTGCTATTTTTATACCCAAAATTCAACGCAAAGGAGAGAATAATTAACCATGAGTAAACGTACATTCAAGAACGGACATGCAATCACCACTTTTCCGTCTAATAACGGATTCTGTACTACTTTAATAGGCAAATACGGAGAAAACTTGAAAGTAATCTATTCTGCCGACACAGCAGAGGCAAACCGAAATCACGACAGAATCACAGCATTAGTATAAGGAGTATGAACCATGAGCAAACGCAATCCTCACAATACATATTGCAACTATGAAATCAGCAAGGCAACCAAACCGCAACCTATCTATTGCGTAAGCGCACCCAAAGTAAATGTAGGTATTCGCACGGCAAACGTATCCAAGGCAATGTTGGCAAGGCAGCTTGCGGAATTATTTTGAGTGAGTGAAGCAAAAGGAGGGCTATTATGTATCCTAATATGAGGTATAGAGATTTTTCAAACTGTATCAAAAAAGGCAGAATATTATTTTCAATGCAAACACGCAGGAAAAAGGAGGAAAAAGTAAATGAAGAATCAATTTGTATTACTTGCATTTGGCTTTATGTTGGGAACTGTGATTATGTTATCCCAAAGGCAAAGCCATTACTACGCAAATACAGCCGTTGTAACGGAAATTGACTATGCAAATAATCTTGTCACCGTAGAAGATTCTGCCGGCAATACCTGGCAATTCACCGAAACGGAAGATTGGGAATTTGCCGATACCTGCTCAATGCTTATGGACAGCAAGGGAACGCCTAGCGTCAGCGACGACGAAATTATCCAAGTCACATATTGTGCGTTTGAAGTATTTTAGTGAGTGAATGAAGGGAGAATAAAACTATGAGAGATCCAAACACAGCAAACTATTATGCACTTTTAATTGCAATTTTATGTAATGAATCTGCAAAGGAAGCACTGAAAGACATGGGTGTATGCCCTGATAATTTTGATTGAGGAGGGTACGGAAATGTACACAAGACAAACTACATACGAAGAAGTAATGACACTGGAAGAAGCACGGAAAATCATCAAAGCAGAACAGCAAGAGAAAAGAGAAGAAGTAGCAGAGCTTGCAGAAGCAATCGGATTTTTCTTGCTCTGTATCCTTTGTACAATTCTCTGTCCGATTATGCTTGGAAATATTGGCGGATGGATTATTACGATTCCTGCCAGTTATTACTATGTCAAACAGGCAAAGGCAATTTTTAAAAGAATGAGGTGATTTTGTAATGGCAAAGGCAAAAGGTTACTACGCAAACGGATATTATCACGGTTATGTTCCGTCTGTCGGCAAATACTGGCAGTTTGAAAGTGAAAGCGCATACCGTGAGTTTCTACACGAAAGAGGTGAGTTTAGTGAATAAACCGCCTGAAAAAACGGAAATATGTATCCTCTGTACAGAGAAATATTGTTGCAGAGGAATATGTAGGGAAATGAATAACTTCCTTATTAATAAGAAGAAAGTGAAAGAAGGTAAGACATAAATGTTAGAGTACGGAGATTTCTACGACATCGCAGCATACGGAAATGAAAACTGGAAAGGCAGTTATACACCGAAAGAGGTGGCACAGAACGCATATGATTACTATTCCGATTTCAAGGCATCAAAAGAAAGCGGAATTGTAATGCATAGTATTTCTAAATTGATTGAGCTTCTTGCGGAAGATGGAAGTGAAGATGCAAAGTATTGGTTTGATTGTTTGATAAGCGAATTGAAAAAGAGGTGAACAATAATGCCAGGAATATGTTCAGATTGCCAGTATAAAGGAACCTGTGGCGAAACATCACGGACACAACCTTGTGAAAGCAAAAAGAAATTTGCACGTTCCACACCCGATAAATGGGGATACATGGAATACTGTGTGGAAGTAGTAACTGCACCATATGAATTTGAGAGGTGCAAAAATCGCACCGAAGCGAAACAGAAAGTACAAGAGTTTAAGAAGCAAGGCAAAATTGCATGCGTTACCGGTCTTACACAGAACGGAAATGATTACATCATTAAAATGTAACGGCTCATAGAAATATGCAGCCGTTATTTTTATACACAAAAATCAAAAAAAGAAAGATGAGGTAATAACAATGGGTAAAACGAGAAAGTATGTAGAGGCAAGAGAAATCGAGAGAGAAATGCAGGAATCACGGAACGGAAACGAATTTGTTGATATGGTTGAGAAAATCAGCATCAAACAGATGGTAGAAAATGCAAAGGCAAATAGCAGATTTGGTGACAAAATCCTTATGAATATTGACCCTATGTATATACATATTCCTTCATGGCAGAGAATGTGTGATGTGCTGGCTGCACAGCAAATCGGAAACAATTACAATACATACAAATGGGAAGTACCGAAGCTTTTGTACTGGAATGGAATTTTGATTTGCATTGATGGTATGCATAGAATTTATGGTGCTTACAAGGCAAAAATCAGTAATGTTGTCTGCGAAATTCTTGAATGTTCTCTGAACGATGCAATTCATCTTTTCTTAGATCAGGGAATTGATAGACGTAAGATGTCACCCGTTGATTATTATAGAGCAGCAATCGAGAGTGGTGATGAAAATTACATTCAGTTAAAGGAAATCTGCAATAGCCACAATGTAGCAGTTAAGGGAGATCCTATTGAGAACCAGGTTGGCATCTTTACACCGATTACAGATGGAATCCGTTCTATTCAGAGAAATGGCACTGAATTGCTTAATAAGATTATCAATCTTATTACGGAATTACAGTGGAACGGATATGCAGATACATATAACGGCAAGGCATACACAGCGAAGTATATCAGAATTATGCATTCCATGTACGCATATTATGATGGCAGAACTGATGAAATGGAGTCGATTCTGAAAGAGAAATGCACTGGTACAAAGTTTTTCATAGATAATCTGATGGAATTAACGCAAGGTCAGACATTCGATGCACTTTCTAAAATCGTGAGATTTGAAATGGAAAGTCCGTTCAGAAATCAGCCTGAGAAGACTACAAAGAAAGCTAATAAGAAATTGGCTTAAAACGGAGAACAACATAACAGAAATCATTATCCTTTGGCGAGGAAATGATACATAACAACTTTATTTACATACAAAAGCTGGGCTAACGGCTATACGGGTGAAAGGAATAATATGGATCATATTTATTTTAAAGCAAAAGGACATGACGATTCATTTTTTACAGAAATGGATATTATCAGAGCCGCAATGATTACAGAAGGCATTTTTATTGACTATAGAAATGAAGGTCAAATTAGGGAATTTGCATGGAAGTGTAAAGGAGTAGGAGAGGAAATTAAGAGACCTTCAGTAAGGTATCTTGTAAATAAAGGTAATAAAATTGGTGCTATTCACGTTTTTCGTGATATTCATAATTGCAGCATAGTGGAAGCAAAAGAAGCAGTAGATAAAATGATTAATAAGAAAAAGGAGAGGTAAATTATGAAATGGATTACAGTATTACGGAACAAAAATTATGCATTACTTCAAAGCGAAACTGATACACAATACTGTGTAGTAAGTAATTATGATCCTACGCAGCCTGAAGATAAACAGTGGGGTCATGGAACATATTTTATGTATCAGAATGCAACAGAAAAGGCAATTTCACTTACAAACGCTTTGGATGAATTTCGGTATAAAACCGAAGATGATTACTTGACCTATTCAAGAGCAATCGAGCTGGCAACTAAATTCAAGGACTGTGCTTTAGAAGATGAAGATTTGGTTTGTGTCATTGATGATATGGATGAAAGCGAAATTGAATTTTTCGGATTGAATGACGTTGAAAGCGATATTTTGTGAGGAGGATAAATAAAAATGCTTACATTAGAGGAATTGAAATCTGTGCACAATAACGTGATGACGGTTATGGAAAATAGAATTATGTCCATGATAAGTTGCGATAGAAAGACGGCAAATCTCATTGCAAACGAAGTGTTAAGTTTGGATAAAGAATCTGATTGCCTGTTAAGCGAAAGAGCATTAACCGTTCAGGATATGATAAATGAACTTAACAAAGTAGAAAACAAATCGTTGCCGTTGGAAATTTACAACCACAACACTGGTGAATGTCTGCGTGGCATTTACGATATGGTGGAAATGGAAAACAGCGTAGAGTTAAATATGTTTGTAAGAGATGTCAAAATGTATAGAGTTGAATGGATAGATATTGACGGAGAAACAAAAGTAAGAAGAGGCTTTGAATCAAGTGAAGCAGCACATGACTGGATCAGGACACATCATTTTGACATGAATTTTGACATGCCGATGGTATTTCTTGATGAAGAATAAGAAAGAAATGTTTCGTAGGAGGAAAACAATAATGAATCGTAATTGCATAGAAAGCATTTTAGAAAATGATGCACTATTCAATATTGGGAAAAGTATGATGGAAACACAAGCAAGATTAATTTTTCAGGAATCCAAAATTGAATTGTTACGGATTAAGGCAGCGAAGTATAAAGCATATTTTTTCCACAAATTTCAGTTGGCAGAAAAATTAGAAAAACAAGAAAGAGAAAATGAAGATGCTCTTGTTGGAGAGTGGGACGGCATGTGTTATGCAAGCTGGAGGGCGAAGGCTGTGTTTAGAACGCTTGAAGACATGAGAGATGAAGGAATTATAACAGAATCAGAATATAAAGAATGTGAGTAGATGAAAACAACATTTCGAGAGAGGGGGGGATGATATATGAGCTACCAGGAATTTGAGAGACAATATGGATACCTTTTATCATGGGAAGACGCAGAGAAGAAGGTAAGACGTAAGTTGGATTGGAACAATAATTTAGATTGTAGTATCTATCATGATTTGTTGGTAGAAGAAGTAAGAAAGCGAGGCTTTATGATGAATGCAAAGGAAATTGCGGATATTTGGAAAGAAGTCGTTAAGATTTATAACGATACAAGGGAAATCAATCTGCCCGAAACAACCATGGACGAAATAATTCGTAAGTTTGGTTTAGAGAAAACAAAAGAAGTGTTCGCAACAGTAGCAGCTATCAAAAAACATGACGGCAGAATTTATGGAAAGAACAGAGAGTATATGAACAGTATTCCTGTTGATTCAGAGATTGTAGAATGGAGAAGTGGAAATCCTGTAGTGTATGCAGGACTCGATGATATTCATACTACGCATATTGATCAGCTGATTACCGAATTAAGGAAACTGGATTGTAACTAATTAGAGGTCGTTGAGTAAGAGAAGTAGGTAAATAATATGGCAAAAGTAAAATTTAAAGTGGCTTGTACTGCTGTATATGATTCAGAATTAGAAATACCAAAAGAGATTGCAGATGATAAGGATGCAATTCTTGAATATATACATGAACATCTTGATGATTGTAATGTAGAAGATTTAGAATGGCTTAACGATTTTGAGCCTGATGAAGCAGTAACTCAAGAAGATATTCGATATGTAGAGGCAGACTAAATATGTGATTTAACAGTTTAGAAAGGAAGGTAAAAAGAATGGAATTTACAGAAATGGATGAAGTAAGAGTAAGAACCTATGGTGGTACTATTGGCACTATTGAAAAAGTTGTATATGAAATAGTAGATGGAAAAGAAACAGATAATGTATATTGCTATGAAATGGAAATCAATGGAAAACATGGAATCATTGTTTATCCAGATGAAATCGATGAGTAAATGCGTGTTTCATTGGAAGAAGGGAAGGCAAATATGGAAAGATATGATATAGAAGAATTGGTGTTTGGACTTGCTGATATTGTGAGGGAAAATAGATATTTAAGGCAGGAGAATACCAGATTGAGGGAAGTTGAAAAAAAGTATCATCAATCTATTATAGACAGATGTAGAGAAAGTGAACAGGCAAGTTTAAATATGTTTAAAGCTGCATGTGTCGGAATCGCACAAGGTAAAAATGATATGGAACTTGCAAGAGATTTGGTTGAACATTTATAGCAGACTAAATTCGCATTTTAAAAGCAAATTGGAGAAAATATGGAAAAGGAAATTAAAATTACTCTTGTTCCAAAGGAGCAGACAGGAGAAGAATATGATTTTGTATGTATCACATGTGGAGATATATGTGCGTGGGGTAACTGTTTAGAGGCTACAATCAAAGCGTTTGATGACGCATTAAGACAACACAGATAAAACTAAGATTTCTTAGGAATGAGGTAAGAGGAATGAGAGATATAGATAGAGCAGTTGAACTGCTAAAGCAATTGTTTAATGGACTTGCAGAGGATGGAAATAAAACTGTTGATATATATGCGGATGTATATAACGGAGAATCTTATGTAGTAGTAATTATTAACAAAGCAAAATATAAAATCAATGTAACTGCTGAAAGTGTACGGCAAATAGTGTGGTCAGTTGTAAATAGCGTTGCATTGAAATTTTAGGAAATTCGTATTCACTAGGAAAATGGAGATAAAGAAATGAATAGAATTGATGAAATTATTTATAATGGAACAATGTATATTTAAAATTTGCATTTTTTGAATTAGAGGTAAGAGAAAATGATTGTAAATGCTTATTTGAATGTAACACAAGAACAATGGGAAGAAATTAAAAAGAAGTACGTAGAACAAAATATGTATCATATTGTAAGCAATTCAAAGCGAAAGTGTAAACGCTGTGATGATTGCAAAATGTACAATCCTTGTTCTACTTATGAAGGATTTTGTTTAGAGACAAATGAATTGGTTGACGGAAATTCTACCTGTGAAAGTTGGTATTAGAAACAGAGAAACTATAGGAGGGAAGAACAATGTGGACACCATGCGACGAACCTATTGAAGAATATAACGAAGAAACAGGTAAAATGGAAACACGATTCCATTGTCCCTATGCAGATACTTATACCGGATACGAAGATGAAATGTGTAGAAACTGCTGTGGACTTGGTGTAGATGAATGAAAGGTGAGTAATTTATGGGAAACGCAATTAAGAATTATCAGAAGAAACAGCGCAGAGACCAGCGTGATGCATACAGAGAAGTTAGTCAGTTTGTAAAAAAGCCTATAGAAATGTATTTTGGAGATAAGGAGAGCAATAATGAGAGATTTGAGACCAGGTGATGTAGTACATTGTCAAGGGATTATCTGCACAATTAAAGAGATTGCATGGCAGGAGCCTTGGAGTTACAGAGATGCATATTACTTAGAGTTCCGTGATACGAACGGAGTATACAGAAGTTGGAAACAGAATTTTGATGGCGGTTATGCAGAACTGAAGGGAGACGATTAAATGATTTTGGAAAAATGGGATAATGAAGCAAAAGAGGTTGTACGGAAGTTTTCAAGTAATGAAAATGATCGGTTAAATGCAATCATTGCAATGCATATTATGGTCTGTAATATGAATGATGAAAGTGCATATATGACATGGATTGAGTTGGCTGTTCCCGATTGCCCTAGTGAATGGGATTTCATTGATTTTGCACAGAATGATGAAGGAACAGAGGAAAATAAATTGTTTGATGAAGCGGTTGATTTGTTCAAGAGATTATGGAATGAATATGCAAAAGATAACCATGGTTTATACATAGGTAGGAAGGCTTACTAGGAGATGATAAAATGATAGATGCAAAATATTCGCAAATCATACTTGAAAAACATTATGCATATTGCGTGAATTACTGGAAAAGCCAAAGTGGAATTGATGAAAGAGAAGCCAATAAAAGAGCTTTGGAAGATGATTTGATTGAAATATTCAATGTAAATGGTGGATATATACATGATCCATTCATACCAAAAGGAGATAAACTTGATAGACAAACAACGATTGATTTCTTGAAATACAGGTGTCAGGACTTGTACGGAAAAGAATGGGAGAAACACTGGAAAGAATATAATATAGTTTAGTCACTAGACAAGGCAGTTAGGAGAATAAATACCTAGCTGCCTATTTTATTACAAGAAAGTGAGGAAACGATTATGTACGATTTTACTAAGAGCGAAATGGAAATTTTAAAGGATAACTTACAGGCATATATTGCAAACTTTGGAAAACCACGGATTGTGCGAGGAGATGACGGAGAAAGCTTTTATGTGTTCACTGATGATTCGGATTCATGGAGACAGTATTGTTACAACATCGATTATTTGAATGGATGGTTATACGGATGTGTTCAGACAATAAACGGAAATCCGAAGCCTGATAGAGAAATGAGGGAGATGTGTGATAGTGCCGGATGGAGAGAAAGATATGCAATCTTATACGGCGAAAAAGAAGTGAAAAATATTATAGATCATAAGTGCTATGTATTTAGGTATTCAAGCAAGATTGAGTATCAGGGTGCAAACGGAGCCACATATGACACTGTAACAAAGAAATGGATAAATTAGAAAGCTGGTGTGATTAGTATGATGCAATATGAAAAAGAAGAAAATGGTTGTTGGATAAATGTACTTGGCAAGAACGCAAAGCAAGAAACAATGGTAATAGAAATTGTGCATTGTAATAATCCAGGCGGAAATAATTCACTTCCTTATCTTTGGTATAAGAAAGGTTGGACTAACAAAGTTATGGAAACATATATCGGTTGTAATACTTATGTATATGATTCTGAAGGAGGTTGTTATGGTGGATACAATGTAACAGAAAAGTATGATGGAATGCGAAATGTAATTAACTTTGATTGGTTACTTGAAGACACAGAAGAGAACAGAAAGAAAATTATTGAAGCCTGTATTGGATTGTTTGAAGCTGCAACAGGTAAGAGTGCAACGGAAAAGAAACTTGAACATATAATGGAAGTTGCGTTGAGCAGAGACGAAGAGGTTGTATCTGAAATACCTGATGGTTGGAAGAAAAATCCACTTATGACAGATCCTTGGGGAGCTGTGACTATTGATAATGGAAAACCGGCATTTATTAAAGTTAGCGAAAGACTTAAGAAAAATCCAGAATACAATAGAATGTTATTAATTTAGGAAGGAGCGTAATTGATATGTTACCACAGATTCAATATGATAAAAAGTTTCTTGGAAAACTGAAAAGTAATTACTTTAATGCAAAAGCATTATATGAAACCGTTAAAGAGAATGCAGAAGAGATTCAGAGAAAAGTCCTTGCGGAGAATGAGTTTTATGAGACAGAAGACGTTGCAGAAAAAATGCAAAAGCGAGGTGGTGATGGTAAACCCAAACGCATTCTTGATCCAGATTTGACATATATGATGGATTTAGAAAAAGAACTGCCTCGATTCCTTGATTTATGCTATCCAGAATATGTAAAAGCAGGAATTGCAGATCCACGAGGAAAAGAATATATACCTGAGGCAGAAGAGAAAGAATTGTTTTATGAGGCAGAGAAACAGCTTGTGGAATATGGAATTGATATTATTCCTGATGAATTTGGAGAAAAGGAAACTCTTAGAAAAGCAGTACAGATGATTAAGTACAGAGATAAAGTGCTTGATTTAGTGTTGAGATTAGAAAGTGGTGAGATTGAGAATTATGCAGAAAATAATTGATAGTGCTGTTTTATCAGATGGAATAAAAATACAGCTTGAAGATTGGCATAGCGAAAATTCAAAAGAATATCCAGACTTACACGGATATACAATTGGTGCTTATCCGATAGCGAAAAATACAAATAAATGGGGACTAATAAAAACAGGTAAGAAATTCAGATTAACTATTGCTAGAAATGAATATGCAAACTATACGGATAATATGGTACTTGCAGATTATGAAGCATTGAAGAATGAAACTAAATCACTTGCTGATTTACGAGAACATTTTTGGAACAGAGATAAGGATGAATTTTACTTAGGCTTAATTGATAAAGAGCCAGAGTGGTAAAGGAGCGTGATTATATGGCAAAACATATTATTGATAAAGACAATACATTAAAAGCATTGGGAAGTATTAACACATTATTATCTCAGTCATTACAGATAATAAAAAAGGTAAATGAAGATGAGCAATGGGATTTTTGTACAGATGATGTTTTAGCAAGGCGAGTTAATGATGCTGAAAGATTAATAAAAGAAATATCAGACGTTGTATTTCAGAACTAAAATAGCAAAGGAAATTGTAATTTCAAGAAGAAAGGTAATGGTAAAATTATGGCTAAGATGGGAGTAATGGCAGTTAAGTATGGATTTGCAATTGTAGAAGCAGAAACGGAAGAAGAAGCTATTGAAAAAGCAAAAAATATGTGTGATGAAGAATTTGATTGGTCAGATCCAGATGATGTGCAGGTTGCAGATGATGATGTAGATTTTGAATAATAGAGGATTTTGATATGCGCAAATTAAAAGATTACATAGAGAAATGGATGGTCGGACAGAAGATAAGAGGTGTAGATGTATCTCTTTATGATATTCGTGAATGTGTCCGAATTTACAATGAAATGCTGCGGATGGGTAAACCGGAATTCATTAATGGCAAGGTAAAGGAAATCCTGGATCGGTGTAATATCAAAACAATTGAATATGGAACCGGATGGAAAATAGCATAAGAAAAGGAGATTAAAATTATGAGAGTAAACGAAGTGAAACAGACAAAGACAATTGAGGAAGTAGTAAGAACAGAGTATATTGCAGAAGATGGCGAGGTGTTTAGCAACGAAGAGGAATGCAAGAAGTATGAGGAGTCGGCACTGTTTGCAGTAAGTAAGCAGTTAAAGAGACTTGATAATAAGAAAAAAGGAGCTTCTGAAAATGATATTTATGATGAATGCTCTGATGAATATTTGGTAGAGATTTTCAATGCAGAAACAGAAAGAGATATTGAGAATATCAGAAGATATGTATATCTTAAAGCTCTTTCAAATTATTCATATGTAAGTAAATCAGATGTGGATTTACCTAATATTACCGCAGGACATGAAGTAATTATTCATTGGAATTATGATCAGGTTTGCTGTTGGACGATTGGAGATGGAAGTATTGATGCTTTTTGTGATTATATCAGAAGCAATCTTGTAAAGCTAATTACACCAAAGGAAGAGAAAACAGAGTAATAAAAGCGAATAATAAGACAGGTACATATGTTCTGTATCTGTCTTATTTTATTGGGGGTAATGAGAAATGCAATTAATGAAATTTGTAACAAGAGATACCAATGACAAAAATAAAATTATTGTGTGGTGTACAACAAACAGCCTAATTACATTCAGAGATTTCATGCAGTATGTATTAGATAGTATGAACAATCCTAGAGATTTTATGATTATCGATATGAAGACAACTCTTGTTTATGACATGTATAAAGTCGCAACAGAAATGTATGGAATGCGAAAGAGAACCTTTGAAGAAAGAATAAATGGTGTTTATACAGGCAAGTGGACGAAATATACAAATTCAGATTTGAATTGTGGAGGTAAGTGACATGGGACTTATATATTTAAAGAATGAAGAGAAACAGTTATACAGTGCATATGGATTAACTGTATATGGCAAGCAGGATAGATATGAGTGGACTATCTACAGTAATAAGCCAGATGAAAATGTATATACATCATTACGGATCGAGCGAAACGGTGAGGAAATCTATAACAGAAATCTTGGTAACAGATGTATCTTTGAAGATAATTTCAATAGAACGATTGATAATTTCTTATGGTGGATTGATAAAGATAGTCCTGATACATACGACATTGACAACGCAGTTATTAAGGATCTTTGTGAAACAAACTCGTTATTTAATCATCTGATTGGAAATCGTAAGCGAAAAGAACGAGAAGAAGCTAATGAGAAAGCAAGGGCTGAAGCAATCAGGGAAGAGGAACGGAGGCAGACTGACTTGATTAAGCAGTATTGCGAAAAGAAAAATCTGTTATTCAAACAGCATTATGAAAAAGTTTATTTGATTAAGCTGCGTAATGAAAATGTAAGACAGATGATTGAAAATGCAGATGATAAGCGGTTTGATGGATTAAAGGATTTCATGAATGAACATCCCGATAACAAGGATGCAGTGATTGTAATGAATGGAAATATTGAAGATATAGCAAGACAGATAGCATAGGAAGCGAGGGAAATTGATATGAAACTTCAGATGACAACAAATTTTTTACCATTAGTTGATCCTGGTACATATGGAACAGATATTGGTGAATATATGTATCAAGTAGAAGACGATTACATTGATTATTATAAAAATGCAATCGTTAGTTATGGCATTGACAAGATAAACGAAATGCTTTCCGAAGACTCGATTGTAGCTCTGTTTGGCGAATGCAAAGCAGAGAATGGAAAATTACGGAGTCCACGGTTTTATAATTATGAAAATGATTCTATTGATTTCGATTTGATAGTTCCAGATACAACAATTGACCGTATCAGAAATACAGAATATAATGATGAATTTTTCAAGTGGACAAATAAAAATTATGGTTCATACGATGGATTTATTTCTTTCTTCCCATATGACAGAGATAAATTTGAAGCTGCATTAAAGACAGATGATTTAGATTTAAGTCGTGCGGTTGGAATGGTCATTATGAAAGCATTTGAGCAAAATTTCTGTGACGAAGAAATGGATAGACAACAGAGAGATTATGAAGACAGCGTAATTGAAGAAGGAAATAGAAACGGTTGGTTTTATGTTGAGGAAGATTAGGAGAAAATAAGTATGGATAATGAATATAAATACTATAAAGAAGATGGTAAACTTATGAGATTGCACATAGAACAAGACGATGAGCCTCTTAATCCTAGATACGATTGGGATGGAAATATTGGGAAAATGATGTGCTGGCATAAGGATTATAGACTTGGTGATTATAAGGAAAATGAATATTCCGATAATGAAGATTTCCTGAATAATTTAATTCGCAATAACATAGAAGAGAAGTCGATTATCAACTATGTCAAGGCAAAGAAAACATCAAATGGACTTGAATTAAGATATGACAGACATGAAAAAATGTGGCAATTATGGGGAACTTATTATTGGTTTCCACTTGGAAGTCCAAAGGATGCAAAATTTGGAATTATTGAAGAGAATGAACGAATTGATTGGCTTATTGATGATATTATTGAAGCTATGTCTCAGATTGATAAATGGAAATTGCTTGAAAAACATGCAAATATAGTATTCCTTCCGTTATATCTGTATGACCACAGCGGAATTACAATGAGCACCGGCAGTTTCGGAGATAGATGGGATTCTGGACAAGTTGGATATATCTATACAGATAAGAAAACAATCATGGAAACTGGTGGAATGTTACAAAACGAAAAGGGGAATTATGTAAAAATCACTGATAAAAACTGGAAGAAGGCAGCTTATCGGTGGATGGAAGGAGAGGTAAAGGTATACGATCAGTATCTAACTGGTGAAGTATATGGAATTATTACAGAAGAGTATGATGCAAAAGAAGATGACTGGGAAGAAAAAGATAGTTGTTGGGGATTTTTCAATGACAAATGGGGTGACGAACTTATTAAAGACGTTGCGCTTGATTTTGGAGTAAGCGAAACTCTTTATGATACTATGGAAAAAGTTGCATAAAACCAGTTGAAAGAATCGTTTCGAAAGGAGATGCAGTAATATGGAAGATAAAGTTTTGGAGAAAATGATTGATGATTTTCATAATAAATTGAGTATAGCACAGGATACAAGAAGTGAAATTATGAATTATTTGGAAGAACACTATGAGATTGATGAGACAAACGAAGTGGCAATGGAAATACAGGATGAATTAAATTGGTGCTATGGAATCAACAGTAGATATGTAGACAGATTAATCAGAAAGGCAAAAGAAGGTAGATAACATGTTTTTATTATGCGAATTAGATGATGAGAATTATACATCTCCATGTTTTTCACAATTTAATAGTTTCAAGGATGCTTTCGATGAAGCATTGGTAAGTTGTGGTAATTTTAAGGATGATAATATACGGATTGAGGTTGCAGATAATAGAAATCGTATATCTGCTAATACGGATAATAACTTTTTTGTCACAGAAATTAAGGAATTTGATGAAAATAAAGGTGATCATATTCTTGTATGGCATCATGCTTACAATGGTGTTGATTTTGGAATCCTTTGTGTAGGAACCGAAGAAGAATGTATAAAAAGAAGAAGAGAAGAGGTTAAGAAAATATTTGATGAATATGATTTATCAAACGGAAATAACGAAGACTTTGACATGGAAAATGATAATGTTATTGATACTGGCGAAGAGTGGGAAGTATTTAGTATTGTCAAAATTGAAAATGTAGAGGAGTGAATAATATGAGATATTATGAAACAAAAATCGGAAAAATTATTGATCAGGAATTCGATTCAAAAGTAGAGAATGCGGTATTTAGCTATATCATGGATAAGGGAATTGAACGGATTAAACAAATTACAGATGAAGATATTGCCGGTATTGAAGAAAATGGATTATTTTCTGCTAGATTTGGTCAGTGTCTTGTAAGATGCGCAAGACGTATTTGCACCGAATGTGAATGGATAGAAATTATTGAGTATATTAGAATATTCCTTCACTGTACACCTACTGTTCATGAAGTTTTTCTGTACAGAGAAGATTTTTCGATGGATAGTTTTGCGGAGTTGTTGCATGATCTCGATCTTGATGATGAAGAAGTTGGAAGTGAAATCCGGTTATATGCAGTGATAAATGAAGAATGTCTGAAGGATGGTGAGTGAGTATGAGATTTATTTCGCATTACGAAGAGTATCCGATTTATGAGCCAGCTGAAGGTGGTTACTATTATTCCGGTAATCAATTGGTAGCATCTGAACGGAAATCAAAACGACAGTGTAGGAAGAATTTTGAAGAAATTTGGCAGGATTGTTTAAAAGAGAATGAGCAGAATGGATTTGTAGGGAACGATTACGATGAATGGGATAAAATTATAGATAGATTGCATGTTTATCCATGGGTAAGAGCTAACGCAAATTATATTTACCGTAAGGGTGATCTTATTGGAGATGGAGAAAGTTATACAATTGAACGTAGGCAAGGTAGCCAGGAAAAAGGATGGGAACCTTATTGTTAAAGGAGAGTGATATATGTGTGTAAGAAACCAAAAATGATTAGAGATTTTGAACCATTATTAAAGTCTAATGGCTACCACTTATCACGGATAAATGGTAGCCATTTTATTTATAGTAACGGAGATGTAACAATTTCAGTGAATAAAGACTTAAATAAAATGGTTCGTAGAAGATTGATTAAAGAGAATAATTTAAAGTAAAGGAATTTTAAAAAAGATAGGAGAGCGATAAATATGTATGCTTATATCATTAGTTATGATGGTGGACAATTAAGAGATAGTTCTGAGTTTGAATGGGGATTATATGATTCCTATGGCGAAGCTGAAGAGGCTGCATATGATGCAAAAGAAGAATATATGAATAATTGGGATATTGAAGGCAGTGAATATGATCCAGATGATTTCTGTATTGAAATTGTGGAGGCGTGAGTGCGAGTATGTGCAAAATTTCAGGAATTGTAATTGAACATGGAAATAATGATTTTAGTTATTGGGAAGGATTTAGTCTTACGCAAGACGAAGAGGATGCAATTTGGAACATTTTAGATAAGCATGATACCGAAGGATGTTCAGTAAGAGGTACACGGAAAGAAATTGTAGAAGAGATTGGAGAGTGATTGATATGTTGCAGCAGAATTGGTTTGCAGATCCTAAGTTTGAAATGTTTGAGGATTATGGAGATGTACAAAGCTTTTATGATACTGAAACGAAAAATATTTATGTTGTAATGGAGGAATATGGTCAGAAGGGGAGCAATACCATCCAGGAAATTACGCCAGATTCGGAAGAATATACTCCAAATTATGAAAAGTACAAGGTATACACGGAAAGTAACAGTTTTATGAGTATTGTACGTGAAATGTGTAAAAAATCATCTACTGATTGTCGTTCTCTAAATATGAAATTTTACGCACGGAAGTTAATGGATATGGTTGATATACCACAAAATGCAGAGATTTTTGAAATTCCGCTTAATTGGGACAATCAAGTTGGAATTACATTTACGGTTCCTGACTATCCTGTAGCTTTTGGTTTATATGTAGGACATTGGAATAATGGAACTGAAAGTATGCAATTAGAAATTGTTGGTGTAATTCACAAAGATAATGATGGTATATCCATTGATTATAAAGAAGAGAAATCAATCTCATTAGATTTCTTCTCCGATAAAAATAGAAGTAAAAAGAAATATAGAGTTCATTATAAGACATACAATACTTATGATGTTGAAGCAGAAAATAAAGAACAAGCATTATTGATAGCGGATGGTTTGTTATATGAAGAAAGGCAGAAGTGTATTAATCAATATAATGATTTTTGCATGTCTGAGCAAAAATAATCTGAAATAGCAATTTCAAATGGAGAGATTAATGGAAATTAGAGTGATTGATTATGATGCGGTAGTTGGATTTGTTGATTATGGAACTATTGATAGTGAAAAGAATGGCGGCTGGTACACAAAAATGCGATGTAAAAAATGTGGTGCAGCATGGCTTGCTGAAAATCATGCAGATGGAAGGTACTCTTGTCCTAAATGTAAAGCAACAGGTAAAGGATGTATTATTCCAGTACAATAGAAAGGATGGTTAATTTTATGCAAACAGATAAATTAGAAAAGTATCTTGATGAATTATCAGATGGAACAGATTTTGCATTTAGTATATCAGAAGTACGGAATGGTGAAGTTGAGTTATACATGCAGGGAGATAACCCTTGTAATGAGGATTGGTATACTGAAATTACAATTAAGAATCCAAAGACAAAGAAAGAATTAATAGAGACTTTACACGAAAAAATGTGGGAACTTTATGATGACTTTGATGTTGAAGAAGAAACATATCTTATGTTAGAAGCAAAGAGAAATGGATTTCAAGGTGTTCCTGGTGTAGTTGATCTGGTACATAATGAGGAATACAAAGAAAATGCATTAAAAGTGTTTGCAGAGAAGTTAAGAGATTTATTGTAGAAAGGATGGTTGATGAATTATGTTAAAAGCAATAAATATTAAATGGGACACAGATGGAGATAAGGAAGTGTTAAATGAATTTCCAACGGAAATGATTATTCCAAATGAATTGGAAGAATTGTACAAGAAAGATAGAGAATATGCACTTGAAGAGATTTCGGATTGGTTATCAGACGAGACAGGATTTTGTCATGGCGAATTCGAAGTTGTAAAGGAAGTCACAAAAGAGTCTGTTGAGGATGAACTGTATGATTTCTTCAATGACAAAATGGAAACTGGTGATGCCAATGAGATTGAAAGAGTTGGTCGTTATCCAGATATGTATGTCACAGGAGATAATGGAATTGTTATTGATTGTGTTGGTGGAAAGCAGATCAGATTGATTATTCAGGTAGACTAAGGAGAAATATAAATGGGTAATGAATTTAAGAATGCAGATTTTCTTGACGATGAAGAGAAAATGAGAGATTTTATTTATCTATCAAAAGAGGAATTCCTAGCTAGTTATAGCTATATCACAGAAGATGAATATGACAATACATATAAGAGATATTATGCAAAGAACTTAAAAAATAATTGAAAATGTGAAAAGTTAACATAGAAAGAGATACAAAAATGACAAAACAAGAGCTGAAAGACAAATTACTTACCGGATCATTACTTGAAGATTTGTTTGAATTTTTAGATGGACAAGATTGCTTGATATACAAGGGGAGTTTTGAAGTATCTGATCAGATAATTTATATTCCTGATATATACCTGAATAGCATCAATATTGAATCTGCCATTAGCAGTGAAGAAATAGATAATATTATTAATCATTGTTATACAGGAAATGATTTTGTAATGGAATGTGATGGAAATGAAAAATTAGCAAGAGAATTGTTCGAATTCGTTGATTGGCAGCATCCAAACATCCAAGATGTATTAGATACTTATGATGAGGAAGAACTTGAAGAAGAGTATGGGATTCTCAATTGATAAATTATAGAATGAATTAAGAAATTTAATAAGAAACGGAGGAAAATTATATGAGATATTTTGAATTAGGACTAGGCAATAGTGTCGAAGAAGATTGGGAAACATTTGATTATTCGTTTTGTATTAAAGGAGAAAGAGAACCTTTGAGTTTTGAAGAGGCAAATGGGTTTATAAAAAATGATTTGCAGGAACTTGGATACAAAACAGTAGTTAGCATAACAGAAATATCAGAAGAAGAGGCAAAGGCAATTTTCGATTGGGATGCTATTGTTAAAGCTCCTGTATTTAAGTAATTAATTAATAACTTCAATGGATGAATGGAAAAAATATGAAAGATCTCATTAGTAAATTTAAAATCAAAGATGCAATATATGAAATGAGAAATAGAAGATTGTCCGATGCAGATATGGAAATATGGTATTTGATAAATGAATTGCAGTAAACACACGGATTTGGAATAAAGCAATTCGAGCCTGTATCGATATAGTGAAGAAAGGTGGTGTAAATAGTGGATTATAGAATGAAACGAGAATATTTAAAAAGTAATTGTTTGGATAATAATGATACAGATGAAAAATATCTTGTTGAAAAATATACAAAAGGACTATTCCATAAATGGAATGATAAATTGGAGATATTAACAAGGATATGTGATTATTATTCATATTTATGGAGATTTTATCCTGATGGAAGACTTGTATTACAGATGATGGAAGAAAATACAAAGGATGAAGATACCGAATGGAAAGGGAAGGACGATTGTGGGCATCTTGAATATGAAACTTTAGACCATATGCTTGTTGACTGGCTGGACGAGTTAAGAAAAAATGAAGGCTTATATAAGTTTGATGAAGAGATTGCATTTATTGAAAGTATATGAATCAAGAGTTTCAGCATATAAATGGGGGGAAATAAAATGAATGAAGAACTGAAAAAAATAGCAGAGAAGTATAACTGGAAATTAGAAGTTTGGCACGGAGAATATAAAGGTATTTTGTGCGGAATACAGGAAACGAATCCAGGCGAAGAACCGCTTCCGCTGTATAGGTTTCCCGGTGGTGTTTCTCTTGCATAGCACGATGAAATGAGGATTTGCTAGGGAAGGAAATATTATGAATTATAGAATTAGTAAAAAAATTTATAAAAGAGCAGACTTTAAACTGAAATCGTTCATTGCAGCAAATCACGACAAACGCACGACATATGATATTGCAAAAGAAGAAAATATCCTTTCAGGCTCAGAACGTAGTATTTTCATTTCTAAACAGGATAAATGGGCGAAGCGAATAAACGATATCGTCGATGAATTGAAAATAGAAGAACAAGCCATGAATGTGAGAGATTGATATTTATGGAAAAAGCCCAAACACTAAAAGAGTTATTGAATAATCAAAAAGTTTCCACCACGAACGATAAAGACTTATACGGAATTTACCATATACAGGATGATAAAATTTATGAGATGTCATTAAATGAGCCTATGAAAAAGATTGGGGTTGTAGCAAGTGACCAAACAATTATGAACATTATTGATACAGTCACAGAATACATGTACTGCAATTATGGCGATTGTTGCATGAAAGAAATAACATGGGATGAATTGCAAAGGGTTCGTAACGAAATCAAAGAGAACGCAATGGAAATGATTAAAGCAAATTTGGACATGAAACGATGATTTGCTGTAGATTGGAGGAGACAATATGTTGGAAATGTACGTTGAAATGACAGGAACGATTAATGGGTTGTCATTTTTAGATTATAAAGAATTAGACGTTGTAATGTCATTTGGTGGATATTGCTTTGATATTGCAATAAATAAAAAACAATATACTATCAATTTTGATTTTCCAGGCTATGCTGCCTCTATACAAGAAGATGGAAAACTCATTCTTGAAGCTGGTGCAAAAACTATATTTGGCAGAAATGATTTCCTAGACGATTGTTATGATTCAGAATATAAGAGTATGGGAATATCAAGAGATGATTTAATTGCTTCAGTTTTAGCTTCAGCTACAAAAATTAACGAATTTGTAGTCGATTGTGATGGAGAAATAGAATTCAAGATATTGTCAATTACATTTATAGATGATACTGGTACATACAATGTAAATAAAAAAGTTATTCAACAATATAATCGGAATAATTGTCATTAATATAATTGATATATAGAAATCGGTAATCTGGAGGATTGAAGCTATATGACAAGAGAAAAAGCAACTAAAATTGTAACAGATTTTTTAAGGGATATGAATCCTGATATGTGGGATGGTAATGGAAATAAACCGGAATCGTTTAATGAACGTGCTTGGCAGTGCCCATTAACAGACAGTGTGAATCTTGAGATTACATTTGTTAACGATGAAGTAGATGGTTGGCATCATTGCTGTGACCTGGTATTCACATCTGACAATAGTTCATTTGATATGTTAAGTGGATACGGAATTGATTCTCCACAGAATATTATCGATACTGTGTTAGATCTATGTCGATTATATAAGTAGATCGGAGGAAATATTATGTTGAATATAGTTGTTATTAATTGTGATGGGAAATATGTGGAATACGAATGGGATTCAAAGAAAGCATTTGTACAGGATATGCAAAATGATAATGAAAATATTCCAATGCTCGATGATCCTTTAGCAGAAGTCAATACACAAGACGATAATTTACAATTATGGTGGAGAAATACAGATGGAATGACTGTAGACGATTTGTTAGAAGAATGTAAACAGGAAATTAGATAGGAATGATTATAAATGAAAGTAGAAAAAGTATTTTATATAGGACAGAAATATCCAGAAGATTTTGATAAAGAAATAGTTAGTTATCTTGTTAATAATTACGGATGTGATAGAGATATAGCTGACATTAGATTACATAATTGTCTTGCTTTTGGATGGGCTTTATGTGAAAGTTCAAAAGGAATTGTTGGGATACAGGCTAATTATGACAGAAGCGAAATAAGAGTTGGGCAATGAAACGTAGATTTACTAGGAAAGGATGAAAATATTATGAGCAAAAAGTATTATGAATTTAATGATAGGGAAGAATTATCTGCCCATTTGAAATACTGGAGCAATGCTTGTGGCGAGTTACATCATTATGGTGAATATGATTTAGAAGACGAATCAGAACTTCCAGACGAGCTGCAAAGAGCATACAGAGAACTATGGAAAGAAGGAAATGGTTGCCACGAATATTTAGCTGAGTATGATGGTAAATATTATATTGCTCTTGTCAGCGAATTCGACAAAACATTTGCAGATGACGAGAACCTGTCTATGGACAAGCTGTACGAAATCGGAAAGGAAAACGCGTTGGAACTTTATGGTAAAGATTTGTTCAAAAATACCGTTTTGGTAGTTGGTAAAGAAACAGGAATAGATAACTGCCATGAACTTATCTTCCTTGTTCCAGCAATGGAATCCGAAAATGTATATGATGATATTGAAAACAATATATATAAGAATATTTGGAATGTAAGAGAAGGTGAACCGGAAATTTCAAAGAATGGTGATGATATGATTTTATTATTAGGTAAAAACGATGCAGTTAAAAGATATGCAAAAGAGATACTGAACATTGATATGGATAATGATATTGTTTATTATCCAGACGAAACGACACATTACACTGAACTTCCACAATGGGTAGAGTTGGCTAAAGAAGAGAACCCATATGTGATAACAACACAGAGACTTGACATGATTGATGCATTTCTTCATTCTGATTTGGAATTTAAAGTGATAACAGCTATTGAAGTAAATGGTAATATTAAAGGAAGAGTTCTTGAAAACAAAGAAAAAGCTATATACGTAAAAGAAATACTTGGATTAGAACTACGTTGAAAAGCACATTTTAAGGAGGAAATTATAATGGGAATGGATTATCAGTATGCAGGAAGTGCAAGCTATCCTAGCTTTGATAGAGAATTATGTGAAGTCGCAAAGGTTTTTGGTGGAGTTGAGACTGCATATTTAAAAGAGAGAAAAGAAACAGAAAATGAAAGACCATTTGGATATTGGTTTGGTTTTTTAAGTTCTGACGATTCAAAGGAAGTTAAATTTATTTTTCCAGATGGAACAAATGAAGTATTAATTAAATGGTTTAATAATATTTATAGTGAGAATTTCACACCAGAAGAGACAAAGATTGTATGGGAAAATATTTCTAAACATCCCGAAATTAAAGAAATTTCTAGTCAGATTTGGGGTGAATTAAAAATATTATGTGAATATAATGAGGCTTGGGAATTATATTGAACACGATGAAAACATTTCGAGAAAAATGGAGGGTTAGAATGTGGGTGAAGATGAAAATATAGTTGTAAATACGGAAAATAAACATTATTGTCGTTGGGCAAATGATCGAAGAGATTGTGACGGTGACTGGGATACTTATTGTACGGTATCTGGGCATTGTCAATACCAAAAGAATGTGAGAGATTGTGACGGAGAAGTTATTTCATTATGTAGATATTGATCAATAAAATTTCAAAAAGGAAAATGGAGTTGATGTAGAATGAATAGCATATATGATAAAGTATTTACTTGTCCAAAATGCAATAATAAAACATTGTATCCTATAAATGGAAATGAAGATATTGTAGGTATTGGTTATCATGAAATTTGCATATGCGAAGAATGTGCAGCAGAATTGTGGACAGAGCCACAATATAATTATACGGTAAAGTTTGTTGAGATAACAGAAAAATGATTACATAATGAAACCGCATGTCATGAAACGGAGAAAATAATGATTACATTAAAAGAATTAGTACAGAATCAAGTATGGAATGATGCAACTGATATCCAAATCATAAAATCATATTTTGAGTTGAATGATTTAGAAGCTGATGGAATTGATATTATTAGCGAATTAACAAAGTCAAAAATAAACAAGATAAAGAATAAATATGCTGTAGCAGAAACATGGGTGTGTATGTTACCATCAAAATATTTGTATGAGACTTATAGTGTGGATATTGCTGATCATTTACATAGATTGGAACTTGACTATCTAATGAATGGTTGCGAATTATCTAATAAGCAGCTTAAATGGGCGAAAGAAAATGTTCCAGACATTGATTTACCAGAGTGCTACTTTCAACCATTGGTTAAATGGTTAGAAGAAAAAGGAATTAGTTTTAAAAATGGAGAATGAAAACCGCATTTGATTGGAGGTGGAACTATATGACCAAACAGGCATTGGCAAAATTAAATGAAAAGCAGCTTAATTATTTAAAAACAATGTCAGTATTAATTGATCGGGCAAGGGAAAATAATCTCAAAGCAGAATTTGAAAGAAACACTGGAAAATTAAGAGGATATTTAGAATGTATGTGCCAAAACGAAATTATTTCCAGAATAGAATTAAAAGCATTGTACTTATGGTTCTTTGAAAAAGATAGATCGTGATGAAAATCGTATTTCGATAGGAGGTAAACATGCAAAAATATCAAGTAATGTATCAGACAACGATTTATACATATATAAATGTAGAAGCAGATAGCATAGAAGAAGCGAAAGAAATTGCAAATAATAGGGTTTTAAATGGTGAGGAATTAATTGAGGATAATATTGGAGTATGGCAATACGATCATATTTATGATGAAAATGGAAACATAATTGATGATAATGAATATTCTCCATATTTAGTAACAGAAGATGAACTATTCGGTAAGTATGGATATCTCATGGATGAGAACCATGGAAGAGATGTAGATCTTTTAGTAGATATTATGAAATGCAATGGAGTTAGAATAGAGAAATTAAATAATAGCTATTTAGTGATTGATGATATGGAGGTATAAGCATGGAAAAGAAACAGTGGATTATTATAAAGACAAACAGCGAAACACCGGAAGTCGTATTCTATAAGTTTGTCGGAACTGTAAATGAATTAAAGTGTAAAATTCTACATATGGCTCAGAGCTGTTCCGCTGCGGAAGAGTTATTGGAAAATAATGACGAAGGTTATCCAGATGATATTGAATGTATTGAGTTTGACGAAGATAATCAGACAGCATTTATTGATGTGACCAGTTACGATGAAGAGTATGATGAAGTATTCACGGCAAAGGCATTAGCGGCCATTGATTTTGTTTTGTTGGAGGAAGTGTAATGAAGAGAACACCAAGAGAAATCAAAAAACAAACCGAAGAATGGTTGAATGAACGGTGGGTTATTGCAAACATGGAAGATGCAAGACCACAAGATGTGAGTTATTACAATGGAGCTTTAAAAGCTATTGAGTTTGTTGGTTATGAATGGAAACGAGATAAGGACGGCAAACACACTTTATATAAATCATAACGAAAGCCAGATTTAGTTAGAAAAAGTTTTTAATATGATCATTTAGTAGAGGAGAATATACAATGAATGAGGATATGAAATATGGATATAACATTTGTGGACAAAGAATAAACGACGAAATTGATACTATGATCGAAGAAATACATAGAGCATATATGATACAAACCGATGAAAACGTAAAAAATCGTTTGGATGCACAGATAAAAATACTTTGGACGGTTGTGTCGCATATTGAAGATGCATTGGCTGATATAACATAATGAAGCAGTCTTTATTTAATAAGGAGATGATAAAATGTATGTAATAGGTGTTTCTGATTGGAGATTTATAAAAATAATTAAAACAAGTGTGCTATATGATGGTAAAGATACATGGGCAGAAGTAAACTCTGTTGGCTATGATACATCATTAGATCAAACGACAATTTTCGCTGATATTGAGAAAGCAAAGGAAACATTAGAATATATAAAAAGTAATGCAGCAAATATACAATTCACAAATAATAATTTTGTTGCGCAAGTTCTTGATGAAGATGCTGGATTTGATAAAACAGTCTATGCAAAAGAATTGAAACTTTTTGAGTTAATGCCGGTGTTAGCTGATGATGGAAATGATTAACGAATGGAGATGCGATAAAATGTATGGAAATATTATTTGGTTTGAAAGTAAAAGTGAAAATATTATTGTAAGTTTAGAAACAGATCTCCGTCCAGTAGTCGGAGATAGCGTTCTATTAAACGGAAAAAATTATAAGGTATATGAAGTGAAATGGGTGTTAGAACAGAAGCCTGGACAGTGCGGTGTTATTGCTTATATTGAGTAGATGAAAGTAAGTTTTCGTCTGGTAACGTGCAGAATTGAGTACTGAAAATGGTACATATGGGTGATATAATGGAATCATAAGGAGGATAAAATTATGTTATTAGATTTGATTGCATGGGGAACTGGATTGTTTGTGGTTTTTGGTATTCCTTGGTTACTTGATCAGAAGAGAAACGATAGATAAAACATAGGAGGTGTAATTATGTTAGGTATTATGGGTTTGATTTTTGGAGCTTGTTGTATTGGTAGTGCTATTAGTTGTGCAAGTGACAATGCTCATGCGAAGAGAACATCTTCATTTCAGGATTATAACGGAAATAATGTCTGCTTTGACAGATTAGGTCGAAAAATTGTAAATGGAGAAAGAACTTATCAAGATGTAAAGTATGATCAATATGGCAATCGACATAATTATACTGTTGGATGTTCTAGCAATCATGTTTATGGGGACGAATTTGATCAGCAGCTTGCAAGAGAAAGAGAGTGGGATGAAAAAGACAAACAGCAATCTATTCGGCTTGGGAAACTTGCATATGCAAAATATTTTCCTGAAAAGAGAAAACGGCAGACCTGTGAAATTTCTACTGGTAAATATATTAGTTGCTTATATGAAGGATACGGCGGATGTAGAAAATTCTATTCATTTAATGACAATTTGACTTCAAGTGCTCCTGGTGATTTTGGAGTAGAAATTTCCAAAGAGGAATATAAGAAGTTAAATATTATTGGTGGAACACATTCGTGTTTACCAGATCATAATGTGGTGATGAAACTGATGGACATGGCTAAAGAAAAAGAGAAGGCAGAAAGAGGATCGAGCATTAGAAGATAAAATGAGGAGATATATATGATGAGTAAAAAATATCAGTTTGTACATGAAGTTAATGGTGGATGGTGGCTTAGACTTACAAGCGACGATGACATCGTTAGATATATAAGAGATACAAATGATAGATATGATGGAGCCATGTGTCAGGCAGTCCATAATCCCATTGAGAAAATGTCATTAGAGGATAGGATAAAGGCACAGCTTAGTGGAGATAGAAATTACATGCTTTTACAAGCCGGTATGATTATGGCTCAAAAGTATAACACTACTCTTTATAGCGGATTCGAACATTTGCAAACAGAATTTGGAATGACACTTCATAAAGATATTGTAAAAAATGGGGAAACTTTCGTTAATCCTGTTGGTGGAAAAACATTTTCTCTTGAATATGATCAGTTTGTATGGAGAAATAATTTGGTATTTCCTGATTATAATGTATCCGATATTCGAGTCAAACAATTTGACGGTGGAACACATTTTTATGTTTACGTTGGAGACACGCAATTACGGAACGGAGATAATCTGAAGTGGAATTCATATAAAGAAGCATATGATTTTGCAGTTAGCATTGTCGGTTGAAACTCGAATTTAGTCACAAAACTGTCATGACAATGTATTAACGTTGTATTGACAACATAAGAAATGGAGAATATAATAATATCAAAGGAAAGGAGTTGATTTATTATATGGCTAATACAAGTGTAACTGTAAGGATAGATGAAAAAGTCAAGGCAGATCTTCAGGATCTTATGAATGATTTAGGTCTTGATATGACCACATTTTTTACCATGGCAGCAAAACAAGCAATCAGAGAACAAGGGATTCCGTTTTATATTTCTAGGGAGATGCCGAATGAGGAAACGATAGAAGCGTTTAAGGAAGTTGATGAAATGAAGAAGAATCCTTCGGTTGGAAAATCTTATACGGATGTAGATAAGATGATGGAGGAGTTGCTGGCATGAAATACGAGATTAAGCCAACTAATAAGTTCCAGAAGGATTTAAAACGTATTCAAAAGAGAGGATATGATCTAAACCTCATAAGTGAGATTATAAAGAAACTTGCCAACGGAGAAATTCTTCCAGAGAAAAATAAAGATCATACTCTTACTGGTAATTATAGTGGGAAAAGAGAATGCCATATTACACCGGATTGGCTGTTGATATACGAATATGATGAAGAGGTACTGTATTTGTATTTGACAAGAACGGGTAGTCATAGTGATTTATTTTAATGGTGCTGTTTATTTAAATGGCACCATGTTTTGTAAAAAGAATTTATGTGGATGTTGGAGGTAAAGGCTGTAAATGGAGAATAAAATGGTTAGAAAAAGTAAAGAAAGAAAAGCAATTAATACAATACGCAATAAAATTAATTTACTTGAGGATACAGTTAATCATACCGGCAATAATAAAGAAGCAATAAATAGAATTATATTGGATATAAGATCTTATTTAACACAATTAGAAGAAGATATAGACATGGAAGACTAAATGATTGTTTCATAAGTGATTAATAATCCATTGGGAAGATAGGAGTGGAATAAGATGGATAAAATAGATAAGGAAACGTATATAGGTATTGTAAAATTTACATTGGAATCTATGGTTGATCTGGCAAAGTCAGATATAAATTATAATCTTACAGCAGATGTAATCCATTATTATGAAACAACTATTAAGCCTGAAATGCAAATTAGCCAGGATGAGTTTTTAGAACTGTGCAAGGAAGCTGGAATTAAATAGATTGGAGCGATAAGAATGAAATACGGAGACATTGTTGTATATAAAAATCAGATTGGAACAGTAGTGAAAAATGAAAATGATTTTAAATTCTTGCCTTGTAATTATGGTAGATATTATTCTAGCAAATTAGATACCATTACAGAAAATGAAGTAAGAGAAGCGACACATGAAGAGAAAATTGATTTTATTGAGCGTGAATTTAAATGGGGATTTGTTGTAGAAGTTCATTGTATTGGAGAATATCAGATTGTAGAGTACGTTAATCAGAAAGATAATGAAACTTATTATCATGGATATATCAATTATACTAATACAAATTGTTCATATTCATCATTAGATTCTGCGTTGATTGGTTGTATTGGGTATAAATATGAAGGTGCAAATGGGAAAGCAGCAATGTATTTTGAAAAAATGATAGACTTGAATTAATAGTTTTGTTGGAGAGGTTGGTTAATTATATGTATAAAAAATATTTATTGCTGTGTAGTGAATTAAGAGGTGATGATTCATATGATCCTGAGTGTTGGAATTCAAGAAAATACTATTTTGATACAGAAGAAGAAATGGTTGAATTTGTAAAAAAGCAATTAGATTTTCTATTTAAAGTAGAAGCAGCTTTTAAAATGGATAAGCTGGACAATAGTATTTTTGCGTAGGAAACCAAGTTTTCATGTGGAATGGGAGGAAAAATAATTATGGAAATTAATAAAAATGTAATCGAAAATATGATGCTGGAATATATAAATCACAAACAGATTCTTAATGAGTATGAATCCGAAATGGATGAAAGAGAAATGGAGGAAGATGCAAACTATAACTTCCATAGAGGATGTTGTGAAACAGCAGAAATATGGATGAGAGCTGTTGGGGTTAGTCCTGATTGTAATTTTATTCAGGGAAGGTTGTGATATTTATGAAGGACGTTTTGGAACAGCGACTGGCTGCTAAAAAGCGAGATTTAGAAAATCAACAAGAATATTTTAAAATTGATATAAAGAATATTGAACAGTCAAATTATGAAGATAATGCCATTAACGCATTGTTGTATATGAAGAAATTGAAAACAGAAATTGCAGAGCTGGAGTTGGTATTACAGTCGTATATTATCAATCATAATTGAAAAATCATGAAAAATATTTTGTCTCAACAAACCATGCATGTTCATGGAGGTTATACTGAAGCTTAAATTGTTTCTGTTTTCCGTGATCAACTACGGTGCATAAGAAATTTATCCAGTTGTCGCCAAATGTAGAATCAAGAACAGTATATGTTTCTATTTTGAGCTTGACCCAGTTGATCGTTACGTACAATGGCTTGATATCACCGGTTGAAGAAAATACGGCAATTACTGGAATGCAGCGTATGTGTTTAGCGTCGAAAACGGAATTAGATAATGTCATAAGTACACCTCCTGAATAATAATATACAAACATATGTTCTAAAAGTCAAGAAGGGAAATATTTTAAAATCTAGGTTTTCAGATTGGAGATAATTTTTATGGGTAAATATTTAGATCAGTGCCTTAAAGATGCTTGGGATATCACTCGTGGAAGAAAGAAAATAGTCGGAAATAGAATTATCTCATGTGATGATAGTACAGAAACAACTAGAGATAATAATGATTATGGGTGGCTTGCTCCAAATGGGGAATTTTATCCTGTGGAATTTGGTGAACATCAGGCGTATGCTTCAAATTATTTGCTAAATGAATATAAAAAAGGAAATATTGAATTAGAATGTGACGAAGATCCTGGTTATAAATTATGTGAAATGGGATTTATTTTACTCCATAATCCACATAGATATGATTTCTCTGTCACGAGAGATTATAAAAAGAGAATTACTAATAGACAGAAAGAATTTCTAATTAATTATTTTGAAAAAAGAAATATGAATCAGTGGTTAGAGAAATTATATAAAGAAGAAATCTAAGTTTTGTTTGGTTTATAGAAAGGTGATATATATATGAATAAAGTAATTATTAAAACGATAAATGTTAGAAGTTATATCGGAAGTGTTGCAAAAGTTAAAGCTGCGGAAAATGAAATCAATAAATTTATTGATGATAATAATTTAGATGTAATAAGTGTATCGTTATTCAAAGAGAATGAAGACGAATATATTTTTACATTAACATTACGATTAAATTTAACTTTGGTCTTGCTTTTGGAGGTGGTGTAAATGTTAGAATATATAGAATTTAAGGCAGATAGATTTAGAAAAGATGAAGACTTCAATGTTATTGATTTCACTGAAAATACAATTATTTTGTGTAATAACTGTCAGCTAATGAATTCTTTGGCAGAAGAAATTATTAATACGGTAAATGGAAAAGCAGAATATAACGATTATTGGTGTGAAAGTGAAGATATTGGCAAGGCTGAAATAGAATTAAATTTTGGATTACAGTGTCTAATTGACATTAATGGGCAGAAAATTACATTAAGTCTTGAACCGTCTATAATCTATAAGGCAAATAAACCAGAAGACATTTGGCTGTTTGATATTAATGGATATAATAAGGAACTAATTTATCCAATGTTGATATTTAAAGGTAGTAATCAGATATGGGAAGCCGGTAAAGATGAAGTGTATAAGAATATTTGTAATGGTAGATGTGGATGCTATGATGGCAATTTTATAAATTTGAAACCGGATATGGAAGATAAAATAAGAGAATACGTCGGTGAGATTAATGTGGAAATAAAGAGATGTGAGAATGAACTTATACTTTTAAATTCATCTGATGTACAGTTGGAAGAACCAAAAGATCCACAGGTAGGAGATGTTTGGATAGGCGAAAGTAAGGATAATATAATCAAATTGCAAAGCAGAATAGACACCTTGATTGATGTGAAAAATGATTTGAATGGAAGATTGGAAGAGGTGATATAAAATGAAATATTATAGAATCAAAGAAACTGGGAGAGTTCGATCAGAGGAAAGGCTTCGTATTATTTTTAATAATAATGGAATGCCTGGAACTTTTGATGATTATATTAACAAAGGATTAGAGAACAATCAGATAGAAGAAATTCCAGAAAAGTTTATTATAAAAGACTAAATGACGATTTCAAGAGGAGATTTGGAATATATGAGATTAATTGATAAAACCCCAAAATGGGATTTCGGAAAAGTTTTGGAAGGACGAAAAAAGAACTATAAGGTAATTATACATTATTCAGAACAGTCTATAAATAAAAAACAATCCTTTTGGTATTTTGAATTAAGAAAAGATGATTATGCCTATAATTCTCTTTGGGATAATTTAAAATTTGAATCACAGGATCAATGTTGTGATGCAGCCGAATTAAAAATAGAGGAATTGATAAAAGCAAATTGAATTGAAAAATTGCTTTCGAGGGAGGAGTACGATGGCTAACTATTATAGTTTTAATGGAAAACTTATAAAAATGAACAAACCGTATCCAATTACGAACGAAGAAGATGAAGTATTAGGATACACAGAAATCGGAGATATGGCCGTTATTACATTCGCAGAAATTAAAAATAAAACTGGATACAAAAAGTTGGCAGATATTTCTGATGAGTTGGTTATTGGAATTCCATTTGATATAGAAAAAGAAGAAGGATATTTTGAAATGGTGATTGTATCTGGAAAGTTTATTGGTGTTGATTCGTTAGCTTTAGACTTATCAGATATAATGGATTCTACTTTTATCTTTAATAATACTGATAATAAAGGTACTATGATGATCGATAATCGAAAAATTAATTATGAATATAAGTAAATTAAGGAGGATTTATGAAATATAAAGTAGAAATGGAAGTAACCGGCACAGTTACGAAAATTGTGGAAGCGAATTCCGAAGACGAGGCAAGAGAATTTGCATATGAAAATTATAGTGGAAGAAATATTACATTATGTTGTAGTTGCTCAGATAAAGTAAGTGGACTGGTTATTGATGAAAATTATGATGAATATGAAGTAGAAGAAATTTAGGAGAGGAAGGAAACCTAAGTGAAACTAAAACCAAAAACAGAAATTGTATCTCGTAATAATTATATGAGATTTGATCCCTTATATAAATGTTATTGTCCGCAGTGTAATAGGATATTAAAAAGAAGCGATAATAAATGTACTTGTGGACAGGAAATTGATTGGTCTGAATGGCTGTGATAAGGAGAAAGATGAAAATGAGCAAAATTGAAACACCAACACTGGATAGAATGGTAGAAATTCAGGAACAATCACAGCTTTGTGGAGAATTTCTTGATTGGTTTTTAAGAAAATATACTGTATTTGAAAAAAAACAGAAAAGAGAAAGTCCGTTTGCAGATGTTATGGGGAATGGAGATTATATCAATAAAGAAAAGTTACTTGCTGAATTTTTTGATATTGATTTAGTCGAAGCAGAAAAAGAACGACAGGCTATTTTAAATGCTATGTGATGATGAAAGATTGTTTTCGAGAGGAAACGGAATTGATGTTTCTTATATAAAATGGTAGAATTGTAGGAGATCAATGGAATGAAAAAAATGTGAAGAATGTATTCATTTTAATACTTCGATTTGCGTATACAAATATTATAAAAAAGATAATTTTAAAAAGTGTCCACATAATTGTCGTTGTTGTGAATATTATGGAAATTGTGGATTAAAAGGTCAAATTATAGAACAAGGATAACAAATGATGAAAAATAAAAAAGCGGAAATGTTGCAGAAAGCTTGCAGCAGACTGGAAGGATTTAGTGTTTTATTGAGATCAAATTTAGAATTACGGAATATTAAAGAAAATGAGAAAAATCATGGTATTTATTATGCCGTCAACGTGATAGAAGAGAATGTGCGGATTATTAATTCTATTATATCAGAGGAATATGGCGAGTATATTGAGGATTTTGGACGTTATATGAACACACCAGAATAATGTAAATTAAATTAAACAAAAACAATATATTTGTCAACTATAATTGACGTTAAGAAGCAGAATAATCTGCTTCTTTTTTATTACAAAAAATAGAATGAAATAGAGAATAAATAGATAGGAGGATTTGATTATGGAACAGAACAGATATGCAACGAAAAAGAAAGGCAAGACTGAAGTTTATCCTTTTTGGAACATGGCTGATATTAAAAATGTTGTTGAGTGGTTTGAAAATAATAATGAATGGGATGGATATCTGATTACCATGTTAGAGCTTCTTCTTGGAAGACGTATTGGTGATACCGTAATGATGAAGTGGTCAGATCTGTATTATGAAAATGGCAATCGAAAGAATGAGATTAGCACAATTGAAGAGCAAAAGACTGGTAAAGTTACAAACATTCCAATAAGTAATATGGTATGGGAAGCAGTAGATATTTATTTGCAGCATACAGAAATAGATCCGATGCAACATTACAATGAGTATATTTTTGAATATAATCCTAAGACAACCTGGTTAAAGAGGGATATTAATTCTGGTATATATGGAAATGTAGAGATTTGGTGTGATGCATTACAAAAGAATTTTTCTGATAAAAGAAAAGAGAATATTATTTCAGATTACAAAAAACAGAAACAATACGAAACGATTGGTGAATATCTTCATTATGTTGTTGAGTATAACGATGTTGTAAAGCATCAGACCGATGATTATAGAAAGAAGTTAAAGAAGGCGGTAGAGGCAGCTAATATCCAATATGCTGTAAGTTCCCATAGCTTGCGAAAATCCTTCGGTTATTGGATCCATAAGACTCATCCATTCGATCCTGATTGCTTATTGTCTCTTCAGAAGCTGTTCAATCACACGGATCTTCAGACTACTATGAATTACATTGGATTAACAGAAGAGAAAAATAGAAAGTACATTAATGACCATGGCGAGTTTATAAGAAATGTATTAGCTGGTAATGGAGATGAGATTGTAAAGAACATGCCGGTAGTGTCATTAAAATCTGATGATTTTGGAGAAATCATTAAGCAGGTTATAAAAAATGTTCAAGCCGGTAGTGACCCCGTAGAGGTATACCAGGCTGCAATTAATATGGCAAATGAAAGACGTGTTTTGTAAGGAAAGGAGAATAAAATACCATGTTATATTATTTGGTGAAAAGATATCGGTTGAAATGGCTTAGAAAATTATTTTGTAAGATTGGATGGCATAGTGATATTGATGGATATTCTATGCTGAATCTTGGCGGAAAAATGTATTGCAAATGTCCGTGGTGTGGAAAACACTTAGATACAGAAAGTGTATTTATGAGGTTATGAATTAATGAATCGACAGGAATGGGAAAAACGATGGATGTTGGAAAATATAAGAAATAAAATATTTTTAGAACAGGAGTATAAAAATAAACAAAAAATCAAAAAAGAATATGAAATTAAAAAAGAATGGTAACAAAGAGTACAAGAATGCGAAGACAACTATTGGAGAAGTAGATTAGGTAAACCATTACAATAAAGGAGGAAATGTTATGGAAAATATGAAAATTAATGTAGTGACAGTAAGATGGTTTGATGGTTATAAAGAAGATTTTTCGCTGTATAGAAATTCGGTTTTGTGCTGATTTGTTGTGGATGCGCTTAGAAGATGGTACAAATAGACACATTCCTTTGCGTCAAGTAAGATGGTTCGGAACATCAATCGGAAGTCATCAGTGTACAGGTATGTAACTAACTTAGGATTTAGTGGAGGAGATTATACTAGGAAAGGAAAATAGTGAATATGACAAAACAGGAAAAAATGGAAAATTTGATGGGAAAATTAGAGAAGGCTTTTGATGAGGTGGGGATTTTTCCGGAGGAAAGTGATTTGAAGGAATTTTATTATACAGTAACAGATATTTTATGTGAATATGATCAGATAAAGGAAAGCTGATGACCTTTTTATATTTTTTGGTATAAGATGTTAAATATAAAAAAGATCAAAGGAGAAACATATGAAAAATATGAAAGAAACGATAAACAATGATGCATATTTGCACAATTGTAACTGCCCGGTATGCAAGAAAAATATTTCCAGAGATTATGAAGAAAAGGCATTCTTTTGCACGCAATGTGGTGCCAAGTTACATCAAAGAGCATTTACGGAAGAGGAAATCCAGCAGGCACTTTTTGACGAAGAGATGGATAGATACGAGGATTAATCATGTCACAACTTAAGAGTTTCTTTGGGAGAATGGAGGTAGTGAAAATGTCAGACATTACAGAAATTATCAATATTATAGAAAAATCATGGGGAGTAAATTCTATTGGTTGTCCTTTTGGTTCATGTACAGAGGAATTTGCGAACGAAAAGATGATAGAAATTGCCAATAAAAATAATTTCCCTGATGATGTACTTAAATTGATTAAAGCTAATCCGATTAAGTTTCATAAATATCAGAAATTTGACAATGGGCGTGGCATAGGTAGATATTATGCAAATTTGGTAAGACAAATAAATTAAGATTTAGGAGGTAGAAATGAAAAAGATTCCAAAAGAGATAGTTGATAAAATTGAACAACGAAATGCACTTAATGAAGAAATTGCGGAGTGGTGTAAGGAAAACCTTGAGCTGGATGGTATAAACTCCGATTTTGCTGATATTACTGATTATCATACAGGTGACGAGCAGGGCGGAGATGATTGTAAAGAATGGTGCGACCAGACATGCAAGGGAGAAGATTGGTACGAGGGAGATTATTATTGGGAAACTGAATACGAGGGTAAATATCTTCACATGGAGTTCACAATTTAAACTGAACTATATCCAAAATGGAAATAGTTGAAACTTAGGATTTAGGGAAGGAAGCAGAAATGAAAGATAATGAGATCGATATAATGGATGAATTTGAAGAAAACAACAGTAAGAAAAAGAAATTTTCTATCCGCATGGACATCACTATGGATAAAGAAATGTCATATGAAACAGCGGAGCGAACTATCATGATCGCACTAAGTCAAGTAGGAATGGTAGGACACTGTGGCGGAATCAATTAGAATTTAGTGGAGGAATGGGATGAAAATATATAATGCGGAAACACGGGAGCATATAAATAATCTTTCCTGCATATTTGATAAGTTTGCAGATGAATTATCTCTGGCAGAGAAGGAGTCACTAAACGCAGCAATGCATTTAATGGATACTGTCGAAAGGAATAATGGAACTTTGGTATTAAAGTCTTAGGATTTAGCGGAGGTAATAAATGCAAGGTAGCGAAGAAAATTGTAGTGAAGAATATATGTCAGACTGGTTAAAAAAATGTCTCACCTGTAAGCATGCCTATAAGACAAAGGATAATGACCTTGAATGGAAATGCAGATGTAGGAACGGTAAATGCAATTATAAAGAATTTGGCGGAGGGAGAAAAAGGTGACAGAACGTAAACTATGTAGTATGTGTACTGAATACGCAAATGGAGTAAGGTGTGAAAATAAAGATACTTAGGATTTAAGGAGAATGAGAATGAAAATAACAGATTTACTTGTAACAGCAGAAGAAGTACAAACAGGAAAAAGGCTGATTGGTTATGTTTGTGGTTGCAAATCTTGTAGAACTGCATTCCCAGATGAAAAATATGATCATACTCGTCCTATTGGATTATTAACGCATCCAGATGAAAAATATGGAAACGTAAGAGTTTTTACAGACACGATGGAACTTGTTAATTAGGATTTAGCGGAGGTATTTGAAATGCCAAAAGATAAACTTTCGTTATCTAAAAAGACTGAATATCTGATAGATAAAATAGCTGAAATTCCCACTGTCGAGGAAATATCACATAGCGCATGGACTAATAATCGTTTGATTGGTAATCATATTGACTTTCGTTACAATACAGAAAATGTGCTTTTAATGATAATAGAAACGCTTACGAAGGGAACACAGCAAGAGGAAATAGGCAAAGAAATCTCTAAAAAAGCAAGAATTGTATTCGATTATTTTTCTGACAATTAAGCAGTTGAATTAGGATTTAGAAAAGGAGTGAATATAGATGGATAATAAACAAAATACTTGTTGCCATTGCAAACATTCAGAAGGAATAGATGGGAGAAATGCAATGCTCGGTTGCAATATTGATAAGAAATTACACGATATGGATGATAAATGTAGGTGTTTTGAAGCGTGTTATAAGTTTGATTTGAAAACAGTATTACCAGTAAGAAGTAAATAACTAACCTGAAATATCGGAAAAATTGTGTAATGAAAGGAATAATAGGCATGTTAGGTAAGATGAATGATTTTATGGGCGGATATACCGTTATAGTTACCACCACATATGTCCAACGGCGCAGACACAAAAAGAAGCGCATCAATAAAAAGTGGATTAAGCGGTATGGATACATCACCAAGGATTGGCAAAAACACGGGGAAACGGTTGTCGATCAGGTACATATGACTATGTATATGAATCAGGCAACATATAATGATCTGATTATTGCCCTAAAGAATAGGTAAAAGAAAGTGGAAACGAATCATTGACAATACCGATAGAAGCTGCCGCCCAACTATCGTACCAGATAGAAAAAGACTTTCGACCACCGAAAAATAGGATTTAGAGATACGGGATATAAAAATTAAAGAAGAATCGGAACTGGAAAAACAGAAACGTTGGGAAAATGCACAAGCACATGGTTATTCATACAAAGAGTTTTTAGAACTTGAAGAGGCATCTAAGATAAGAGATCTGAAGAATGTAAAAAATTAAGCAGAACTTATGTAACAGAAAGGAGCAAGGATGGAGAGACTGACAACAAGAAATATAGCAGGAGTGGCAGTATATAAGCATCCGTTTGAATGCGAAAGATGCGGAGAGACAATTTGGAGACTGCCTGATTACGGCAACGGAAGTCCAACGGAGAAGCTTGCCGCTTATGAGGATGCCGAGAATCAGGGATTGCTACTGCGGTTGCCGTGCAAGGTGGGAGATACATTATATTGTATAACTCCATATGTAAAAGAACCGATTATTACAACACAAGTTTTACAAATAAATATCAAGCAGTTTTTCAATGAAAAAATAATTGTAAGAATTGATGTCATGGATAAAATGGGTGAAAGCTGTTATTTCTTAGATGATATAGGTAAAAAAGTATTCTTATCAAGAGCGGAAGCTGAAGCTAAACTGAAAGAAATGGAAGGTGCGGAATGAGTGTTTGGAAAAAGACAAGTGAAGAGATGCCACCTCTTAATGAGGATGTGTTAATCCTTTACAAAAGTAAGAATGATAAATTAAAAGAAGGGAATCTGATGTACGGAATTGCAAGTTGGATTCAAGACAAAAATTTTGGGTTTAAAAGATGGACATATTTTACTGAGTATTCTGGATATTACGAAGTGATTTTTTGGACACCACTTGTAGATATGCCACATATAGAGAAGAGGGCAGAATGAAGAGAGAAGAAGCTATCAAATTATTAAATGATATCCATAGTCAGTGTTGCGATACAGCAAATATCCTTTGCACACCTGATGCGGATAAAAGATGCGAAGCATTACAGATGGCAATCACTGCTTTGCAGAATCAGCCGGTGTGGATTCCGGTAAGCGATAGGCTGCCGGAGAAAAGCGGATCATATTTAACATGGGTTAGATATGACAATGAAGAGTTTATGTCTATTGAGGATATAGATTGTGAAGGCATATTAAAAGAATGGAATTTTATTGGAAAGGTATTATATTGGATGCCATTACCAAATGAGCCGTACCGAGAAAGTGAGGAAGAGAATGGCGAAGTGTAAGAATTGCAAGCATCTAGGTTATATATCTGACGGAGATCAGGTTGGTAAAAGAGTATGGTGTGAGAATATAACAGACAGCCCTGATTTGGACATAGAAAGAGAGTGTGATCACTACGCACCCATGACTAATGCAGATAAAATCCGTAACATGACGGAGAATGAAGCAATAGCAAGAATCATAGACCATTTCGATGTACACCACCATGACAACCGACCGCATCCACTATTGGATAAAGCGGTGGAGATGGCAATCAATGCACTGGAAGAGGTACAGCAGTACCGCCAGGCCGGAACGGTGGAAGAATGTCATGAAGCTGTGGAGAAGCAGAAGGAAACATTAACGGTTGACAAAGCAAAAACAATAGCTGCAAAAGCAATCTGTATCGGATGTGGATATCTGGTAGACTGTAAATGTGACTACAATGGCGGTAATTGTATGGTCAGTAAGCCAATGCTGGAAAGTGTATTAAAATCGTTTGATGATTGGGACAGGAGGGCGAACGATGGGAAGACTGATTGATGCGGATCATTTGTTGTTTCTTCTCAACTCTGCGATAGAGTTACGAAAGAAATTGCACAGACATACATCAGATTTAGATATGATAGTTGATGCTGTTAATAATGAGCCGACCGCCTATGCTCCGGACAGGGTTGTGGAGCAGCTGGAAAAGAAAATACAGACACACAAGAACTGTATTGAATACGAGAAGAAAAATGGAACTGTAACAGAAGAATTTCAGCAAAGGAAAGCTGTTGAAGTTTTAGAGGGCGCAATCGTGATCGTAAAGAAAGGTGGAATCAATGATAACTCCAATTAGAACCATGACTATCAGCCAGATATGCGACAGAAAAGATGACCTGCTTGTGTCTGGCAATGACATCAAAGAAGTGGCGGCACATAAAAGAAGAAAAACTATTGATGAATTTGCACGGAAATTGTGTAAAGCGTTTGATGAAACAGATTTAAACGATAACGGGTACTATCCGAACAATATAGTTAGGAGAGTTGCAGAAGAATTAAAGGTAGGTGGAACAGATGCGACTGATTGACGCAGACAAATTGTTAGAAGAAACAAGAAGAGATAGAGACTATGCGGCAAAAAATGGGTTTATGGACATGTACCATGAAAGACAAGTACTGATAGAAAGAATAGAAGCACAGCCTACCGCCTACGAGCCGGATAGACCTTACGATTTAGACAAGGTTGTGGAACAGCTGTATAAATTAAGACAATACGGAAATGAGTATGATGAATACTACGATAATGAAATGTATAAAATTAGAGAATATGAAAAAGATACAGTTAATTCTGCAATTGACAAAGCAATCGAGATAGTAAAGGCAGGTGGAACAGATGCGTGATTGTAGAAATTGCAAACACTTCATAGAAAAGAAAGTAAATATGAATCAGTATAAAATTTTTAGAAGTATTTTTATTACCGAATGTGTAAAAAAGAAAATTCAACTTCTTCCTTTTGAACATGAAAAGAATGCAAAATACTGCGATTTTTTTAAAAAAAGAGGAGGAGCAGATATAGAATAAAATATCTATTTCGAGTCATCTTCAAATAATAAAATATCGTTGGGAGTGCAGTCAAGAACTCTGCATAATTGTTCAAGGGTATCAAAATAAATACGATCTGTGTTACCTTCGTATAAATTACATGCTGCTTTATATCCTATTTTAAGTTCTTTTGATAATTGATTTCGATTCATACCCTTGGCATCAACTAATGATTTTATATTAAGTCTCATATATTTATCTCCTTGACATTATATACTTTAGCACATAATCTAAAGAAAATAAATATATTTTAAGAATATACTCTTGACAATATAATCTAAAGGGTGTATAGTATAAAATATCAAAGGGAGACACGAAGATAAATGCGTAGGATTTACATACTAGGAAAGGAGAGGTGACTACGACATGAAAAGAGGAGAAATCTATTACGCAGATTTGAGACCAGTTGTAGGATCTGAACAGGGAGGAATTCGTCCTGTACTTATCATTCAAAATGACGTTGGTAATAAATATAGCCCTACAACTATTGTTGCTATTCTGACTTCTAAAGAGAAGCCATCCCTTCCTACGCATGTGTTTCTAAAAAGTAGCGAAGAGAATGGTCTTGAAGTTGACTCTACAATTGAATTAGAGCAGCTTAGAACTATCGACAAAAAGAGAATAAAAGATAGGGTTGGAAAAATCAGCGAATACGATAATAACAGAGTATTAAATGCGCTTAAAGTTAGTATGTGTATTTAAGGGAGGGTAGTATTATGAATACTGAGACTTATAAAGTAGAAAGCTATGATGAAGCAATTGCTGTTTTACAAAGATTAAAAGAAAGTGGAGCTGAATGTAATATTACTATCTATACATTCGATTTTGATAAGAATTTGGAATCTCATAAAGTAACTACTCCTGAGAGCGTATGTATTTTGGTTGAGAAATCAAAGACGATCATTATGAACAATGATTCATATGTACCTCATATGCAGTTGTTTTCCATGGTTCAATCACCTGAGAATATTGTGAGAAAAGGTATTATGCATGACGTTTTACTCTTGCGACTACCAACTAATGAGTCCTGAAAATAGGACTTATAGATAAATAAAATAATAATACCGAACAGAAAAACAAACAAACGTTCGATTTTTATATTGACAGAACAGATGTTCGGGTGTAGAATCATAATTGTTCCAAACAAAATAAAAAATGCAGCCTAGCGATTCAACCGGTGTTGGCGCACCTTTCTACTAGACTGCACTACATAACAACATTGGAGAATACTCCAAAGAGCAGTGCTTGCACACTACTATATTATATTGTACATATTTTTCCAATAAATGTCAACTGATCAAAGTCAGGTTTCATCTGGAAAATTCGGGCAAGTCTGCTAAGAAATTCAAGGATTATACAACTTAATATAGAGAATAAATTTATAGGGCTATCGTCAAGCGGTAAGACACAGCACTTTGACTGCTGCATTAACTATCAGAGATGGTAGTGCGTGGGTTCGAATCCCACTAGCCCCGTTATGCACCATTAGCTCAGTAGGTAGAGCACCAGACTTTTAATCTGGGTGTCACGGGTTCGAACCCCGTATGGTGCATATGGATCGTTAACTCAGAAGGTTAGAGTATTCGCCTCATAAGCGAACAGTCGTCCGTTCAAGTCGGACACGATCCACTAACCTGCCGAAAGTATATGTTAAGGCAGCATATATAAATAGGAATAATTTGCCACGTTAATAAGAAGCCTCGTCAGATTATTTGTTCGATGTCAGTGCACAGCATTGAGCACAGGTTTTGTAAAATTTTGATTTACATATTGAAACCCAAGTGTTGTAGATCAGAACGTTTTACATTTTTCTTTACTGGGTAGTGCCATTAGTTCAGTTGGTAGAACACTTCGGTACGGTTGGTGTCGGTGGTTCAAGTCCGCCATGGCACATTATCAAATATAGAAGAAAGGAAAATTTCATTATGGATTATGTGATTAAAAATAATCGAAATTGCTACATCCGTCTGGATGATAACGGTACAGCAATTAGTTGCTCAGAAGCAAAGCGTGATTTATTTAATGAAACAAAGGCACGTAATATTTTAAAAGGTCTTCCAAAAGGGTTAAGAAATATGGGATTTAGAGTAGAAGCAATTCCAGATATTCAACCGAAAAAGATGGACGATGAAGAACGGAAAGAGAATTTTAGAGTTCTTCAGGGTGGTAAAAGAACAACGTCAGAGAATATTTCCAGATGGATCGAGATGTTTGGCCAGTGTGATGATGTTCTGAAGAATGCTTCTGAAAGATACAGATTTCTCGAAGAAGAATTACATAACAAAGATTTAGAATTAATGGATATTTTACATACCATTGAAATGAGCGGATCGTTTGATCTGTTCCGTGGATGGAAACTCTACAAGGATATTAAACAGAATAGAGAATCAAGAAGAGATATTAAGGATGAGATTCTTATCATAAACAATGTCCTGCGAGAAATGAAGTTTAATTGGTTTAGCAGAGAAAGAACTGAAAAGGCTATCCAGGGACTATTTGATAGGAAGTATACATTTAGAATTGTAGAGGAGGATGATCAGAATGATTCTATGTAAGGATTGTGGAATCCCTATGGTAGCTGCTATGTCGTTTTCAAACGAAGGCAATGAGAAGTTTAATAGGTGTCCAAAATGTTATGCGGAAACAAATCACGTAAAGTTACGTGAATCTGATTTGGATTTTGGAGAAGTATTACATAAAGCTATAAATAGGAGAGAAAACCATGGACATAAATAAAACCTTAGAGTTCTATTGTAATAATGAGATGGCTGAGTTGAAAAAGATTTGCTATCCGTTGTTTATTAAAATAGGTGGTATTTCTGATAAAGACTATGACGATTTTTATTCTATTGCATTGGAAGCATTGTCTGATAGTGCAATTAGATATAAAGATGATAAAAATTGCCAGTTCAGATCATTCCTTATTGGCAATGTGCAACGAAAGTTTAAGACTGAGATACGTGATCGTAACAGGATTAAACGTATTCCTGTAAAGCAGATAGATAGTATGAGTAATCTTGTAACGGAAGATGGACTACAACTTAGTGAGTTAATACCATCTGAATTCAATACTTTTGACGAAGCTTGTGAACATAGTGGCTGGCATGAAAGCAAAATTGAAAAGTATTTGAATAAGTTATCAAAATTGCAAAGAAAAATAGTGTCACTTCTTTCTGATGGATATAAACCGGCAGAGATAAAAGAAGCATTACATATTAGTTCTAAAGAGTACTTACATAATCTTGCTGCTATACAGGCATATGAGAATGTGAAAATATTATTGTAATTCATAGGAGGAATAAATCATGGGTAAAGTAATCGAGGTAAATGTACCAGTAATCAATTATATCAGCGAGGTAAGGGATAATGATGTAAGTGATAATCAGGATGTACAGCGTTATTTTTGTAGCAGTGATGAATTTGTAGATGGAATTGGTGTTACTGCTTTAACTCAGGATTATATGCCTCCTTTAATTTTAGCAGAGGTTCCATTAAATGATGATATTGTACAAAAATATATTGTTGATGGCTTACAACGAACAACTGCATTGTTAATGATTCGTTTTGGAAATCACAAATTTTCTGCCAAAACAGAAGACTCTGAAATTGAATATCAGACTAAGGTTATTGATGAAAACGGAAAAGTTGCAAGAGATGACGATGGCAATATTTTATGGGAAAAGAAGATCTTTGATTTAAAGGGCAAAACATACGATGACTTCCCTAATGAATTAAAGAAGAGATTTGATAATTACCAGATTAAAATTGCAACCTATCCAAATTGCGATATGAAAAAAGTAAGTAAGCTTGTAAGAAAACTTAATAACCATAAAGGTATGAATACAAGTCAGAGAGCATTAACATGGCTCCCTACATATGCACGTAAGGTTAAGAATATCGCAGAAGAAGGATTTTTCAAAAATTCTATCGAATATTCTGATACATGCAGAAAGAATGGAGAATATTTACAGGTAGTGTGTAGATCTGTTATGAATGTTTTTCATTTTGATTCATATAAACGTGGAGCAAAAGAGGTATGCGATTATCTTGAGGACAATGGAAGTATGGAAGAATTTAATACAATTCAGAAATACTTCCAGAGAATCGAAAATGCTTGCGGAGAAGAATGTAAGGCAATTTTAGTGAAGAAGGATATTCCAGTTTGGATAGCTGTATTTCATAAATTTGTCAAGACCGGTATGAATGATTCTAAGTTTGCAGATTTCCTGAAGGCATTAGTTGCAAGGTTACATTCTAAAGAGGTTAACGGTCGTAGCTATGATTCTTTAGATAAGGAACCAGGAACAACTGATAAAAAGCTTGTTAGTGCAAAGATTGATACATATACCGTACTGATGAATGAGTATTTACATATTAACGAAGAACCTGTAGACGATGAAAAGCCTGAAGAATCTAATACTATTACAAATGAAACTGTTATTGGATTCGTTCAGAACAATGTAAACGCAGAAGTAGACGATGAGGATATTTCCTTTTATGAGGATATGGTAGATGACTGCGTAAAGATTGATGCTCCTGTTTACACTGCATGTAAGACAGCATTGATAGCTATCATGGCATATGCTTGTATGAATGATCAGGATCTGAGTTTTGAGGACTGGATCAAGAAGTATGAAAGTAATAATTCGTCGTTTAGCACTGATCAGAAGGTCAACTATACATATATGAAGCATGATTTTGATGAGTTTGTTAAAAATGTAGAAGAAAATTCAAAACAGAAAACGGTAGCGGTAGCATAGGAGGATTAATGGCAGTATTTAAGAATTTTAAAGATGATGAGCTGATTATCAGCTGTAAATGTGGATGTGATGAAGGCATTCATTTTGCAATTCGTGATTATAAAGATGGGGATTATGCATTTGTAACACATACAAGTAGCAACTATTACAGAGAACAGTGTCAATTCAGAGAGAAGTTGAAGAAAATCTGGGCGATTATTCGCAATAAGGATTATTACTATTCTGAAGTGTGTATGGATAAGAATGATTTTGAACAGTTCAAAGAATGGGTTAATAAGAAAAGTACAAAACAATATACGGTCGATGAAGCAATAAATATTTTAGATAAGATTGCAAAGTCAAATCCAAACGTAGAAATCATAATCGACGGATGCGGAACGAATTGTGCTACAGCAAAACTATCGGAATCTCTTATCTATGAAGATAGGTATGGAAATTTGGTTATTGATGCGGAAAGGGAATGGTGATTATTATGGCAAAATTAGAAGATTTCAAAAAGGTAGCAGTTATTACATTGGGTTATTGTACGCAGTATCATTTCGCTATTTACGACGATGGAAATGATTATAAGATAGGGGATATGGTAGCGTTAAGCAATAATAATCCTAATGCAAAAATTGATGAAATCATTAGTGCGGAAGAAGCAAGAGAACGATATAAAGGAGATATTACGGCAGAAGTCATTGGAAAAATTGATATTTCTGCATATGAAAAGCGTGTGACGCAGCGTAAGGAAAAAGAAAAATTGAAGAAGGATCTCGATAAGCGCAAGAAAGAGATCCAGAAGAAGCTGGACGATGAGTATTATGCGAGCAAAGATAATCTGTATGCTGAAATGCTGAAGAGATATGAGAGTTTATAAGGAGAATAGTATAATGAAAAGACAGATTCGTAGAGGAGTTTTTGAGACAAATTCATCAAGTACACATGCAATTTGTATTGCGAAAGGTGACTATAATTTATCAAAACATATTGATTTTGAAATCGGTGAGTTTGGTTGGGAAAATGAAGAATATAGTGATTTATATAGTAAAGCATCGTATTTAGTCACGGCAATTTTAAGTTTTGATAAGAATAAAGCTGATGATTATTTGCAAAAATTAAAAAATTTTTTAGAAAGTAATAATATTGAATATACTTTACCTAAAATGAAAGAAGCATCATGGGAATATGATGGAAAAACTAGATGTTATTATGATTTTGAAGGTTATGGGTATATTGATCATTATAATGAGACAGAGGATTTTGTTGATGATGTGTTATCAGACTCAGATAAATTATTTAGATACTTGTTTGGTGATTCAAAGATTATTACTGGAAATGATAATTCAGACGGATTTAATGACAGAATGTATGTAAACGAAGGAGAAGAAAAAACAAGGTGGGGTACTTATACAAATTATGGTGATTTAAAGCCGGAGTTCGATAATTATGAAGTTTACATGAAAGGAAATTAATAATATGAAGAGACAGATTAGACGTGGAGTATTTGAAACTAACTCATCGAGTACACATTCACTTACAATTTGTAGTGAGGAAGAATTTGAACAGTGGAAGAAAGGAGAACTTCTTTTCGATGAATATTCTGAGTCATTTGTAAAAGCAAATAGTTTATCGGATGATGATAAGAAATATGCAGCTCAGGATTATGAAGATCACAAAGACGAGTTTTCTAAAGATTGGTCGGATTTATCAGAATCTGCCAAAGAAAAGTATTATATCAAGTATGCAAAAGAGAACAATATTGTAAACGAGGATGCCAAAACTTATGAAGAGTGGGAGCGCAGTGATCTTGAAATATTTGTAGATAGATATACAAGTAAAAGTGGAGATAAAATTGTTGCATTTGGTGAATACGGATACGATGGTTGATTTATTTTAGGAGGATTTTTAAGAATGGGATTGTTAGGAAAATATAAAAATGGCAACTTTCGAACTGTTATTTTGAGCGATGGCACTAAGATTAGAGAGACAGATGAAGATGAATTTATTCCAGCTTTTGCAGAGAATATGGATATTAAAATAACAAATTTTTGCGATATGGGATGTCCATTCTGTCACGAAGGTAGTACAACGGATGGAAAATTTGGAGATATTCTTAATGAAAAATTTATCGATACACTTCATCCGTATCAGGAGGTTGCTCTTGGCGGTGGAGATGCTACAAGTCATCCTGATTTAATTCCATTCTTACAAAAGCTCAAAGATAGAAAAATCATTGTAAATATGACAGTAAATCAGATTCATTTTGAGAAGAAACAGGAACTCATCAGAAGACTTGTTGATAAAAAACTTATCTATGGTCTTGGTATATCTCTTGTAAATCCCACAAAAAGATTTATTGAACTCATCAAACAATATCCTAATGCAGTTATCCATGTAATTAACGGTATACTAAGTGCTTCAGATGTAGAAATTTTGGAGAATAATAATCTAAAGATGCTGATACTTGGATATAAACATCTTAGACGTGGTGATAACTTCTACATAAAAGATCATGAAAGCATTATTACAAAACAGAATTGGTTATATAAAAATCTTGCTGATATTATTGATAAATTTAAAGTAGTTAGCTTTGATAACCTTGCAATCGAGCAGTTAAATGTTAGAAGATTATTGTCTGATAAAGAATGGAATGAGTTCTATATGGGTGATGATGGAAGCATGACTTATTACATCGACATGGTAGAGCGTAAATTTGCCAGGAGTTCAACAGCTGCATTTGATAAGAGGTATGATTTGTTGGATTCGGTTGATGATATGTTCCAAATAATTATATCTGAGAGAGAATAAGGTATTATATTAGAAAGGTGAATAATTCATAATGGGAATGTACACAGAAATTAATGTGTGTTTTGACTTATACAGAGATACATCAAAGGAAGTTATAGATATTTTACATAGTCTTATTGATGGAACTGACAAACCAGATGTGTTACCAGGACATGAATTTTTTAAGTGTGATAGATGGTGTATGGTAGCTTGTTGCGGTAGTTACTATTTTGATGGTTCTACTAACAGTAAGATGATTTTTGATACAATTTCTAAAACTTGGAAAGTAAATATTAGAGCCAATTTGAAAAATTATGACTCTGAGATTGAACATTTCTTGGATTGGTTAGTACCATATATTAAAACAGAGGGCTTTATTGGATATACAAGATATGAAGAATATGAAAATCCAACACTTGTTTATATCGAAGATGGTAAAGCTGTTTTTAAATATGTAGAACCAGATGAGTACTAATTTGTAAAACTTTTGATTTATATGAGTCTTAATGATTGATTTTTAATTGAAATCGAAATTTGATGGGGAATAACATATGAAAAAGTTTTGGAAAAATAAAAGCATATTTAAAAATGATCCTTTAGGATTAAAAAGGATGATATTTAGAATCAGAACGGATAAATATATCGTTGATTCTATCAAATTATATTCCAGATGTATCTGTAAATATCAACTGATTTTACATGAAATAGGTATACCAAAAACTAAAGAGCAAGAAGATATAATTAGAAAAATCCTGAATTCGTATGATGCTTGTGTTCAGGAATTAGAGAAAAAAATTAAATATACAAGATTATATGTCAAAGATGAAACTGATATTTCGAGAGGTGAAATGTGAAAGAGAAAATATGTAAAGCAATATTGATTATTTGTGTTTGCATTATGCTTGTGATGTGTGAACAGTTATTTTTCGACATGCTTATTAGATAGAAAGGAAAAATAAAAAGATTATCTCGATGTGGAACGATTGGTGGTGGATACCAATATGTATTCACACCAACAAGCATTGGCGTAATTGGTACTATTAAATGTGGAGATTGTGCTGAAGAATTTACATTTCAGAATTTGTTTTAGGAGGACATATGAAAGAAGTTTTTCGAGTGGTTAAAAAAGAAGATCATGATGAAATCAGAGAAGTATATGATGTACGAAATGATAATTGCGGATATCCTCATTTCTTGATTTACGAAAACGGAGAATGGAAATATGCTAGTGCAAAGCATTTTGTTCCGTATGATTCTGTTTGGAGACGTTTTTCGTGAGATTGATAAGTGGATTTAATTATTATGAAACTACGGTTTCATTTACATTATTAGGAGAATTTCGTTATGTATACTGAACAAAATAGAGGATTTACTGTGATAACAAATTTTGGATGTGATTGTCATTGTAAATATTGTATTACAAAACATCACCCAATATTGCAAAATGCAGTAACCGATAAAAGTAAAATAGACTGGGATTATCTGGAAAAGTGTATTGCTGCATCGGAGGTACCAACTGTGAATTTATCTGGTGGTGGAGATCCTTTTTATCATTGGCAGGAAAATATCGACTTTTATAACCGGATGTATGAGCTGGCTACAAAATATGGAAAACAATTGGATATACATACCAGAATCCTGCCAACCGATATGGGTTTGATTCAGAAGTTCCGAAAGATTGCTTTAAGTATAGAATCCTATGATACAAAAGCAATAGAACAATTACGGATGATGCTTCCTGAAATTGAAAAGACTACGAAGCTGAGAGTCATCAATGTATTAAATGAGAGGATGACCACAGAAGACTGCCTTGCATATATAAATAAGATGCATGATATCGGTGTAAAACAGGTAACCTTCAGGCAGATGTTTGGCAATAAAAAAGCATATCAGAATTTCTTAAAAATCAAAGAAACTATTGATATTCCAGGTGTTATGTTTTTGCCAGATGGAGAATATCATCATTACTATTTCACAACAAATAACAAGCTTTATCCATATTTCTTTGGTTATACGGAAGATGATAGAAAAACATGGATGAAGAAATATGAAGAAATCGAACAATATTGCGGTTGATCCATATCTTAATGATGATATGTGTATAGACCGATTGGTTGAAAATTGGAAAATTCATAAAGGAATAATTATTGCTTTTGATTTTGATAATACAATCTTTGATTATTATGACAAAGGTTATAGATACGACAAAGTAATTGCTTTATTGAAAGAATGTAAGGATATGGGATGTACACTAATTCTTAGTACATGCTGTGATGAATCAAAATTCAAATTTATGGAGAATAAATGCATAGAGGTTGGAATTCATGTTGATTACATAAATGAATCTCCTTCTTATATTCCTTTTACCGGCAATAAAATCTATTACAATATTTTGTTGGATGATAGAGCTGGATTAAGTGCGGCTTATAAAATTTTGTATGAGACAAAGGAGCGAATTAAAAATGAAACATTTTGAATTGGTAAAAGAGTATACATATCCAAGTGGTAGCGTTTATGTCCTTTATAATAAGGAAAAGAATTTTTATATCGAGACAACTTCCATGCAGGATGTAAACACGAAAGGGAAATCTCAGGAAATCATTATGACGGATGATGCAGATCTGATTAAGAAGAATCTGGTGCCTTTTGAGGAAAAGTGGCTGACTGCAATCAGTACACAGTATGGATGTCCACAGCATTGTCAATTTTGTTTAGTTCCAGAATTAGGGTTCCATGGTAATCTTTCTACAGAAGAGATGTGGGAACAGTTGGAATTTGTATTTAATCAACATCCGCATGTTACAAAGAGTGACAAGATTAAAGTAGGTTTCGCACGTATGGGAGAACCACAATATAACTGGAAGAATATTTTACAGGTAATGAGAGATATGAAAACTTATAGAGAAGGATTCACATTTTTACCTTGCTATAACACGATTCTACCAAAAGTAAAGGTATTCGGTAAAAGTCCAGTTGATGTTCTAAAAGATGAGGTTATGCCTGTAAAAGAATATCTGGATGGATTTATGCACATTCAGATTTCCACGAACAGTACAAATGAAGAGGAAAGAAAGTATTTATTTGGAGGAGCTAATGTTGTAACTATTGAGGAAATGAAGAAAGAGTTCAATAATATGCCAAATAATAATAGGCTTATTACTCTTAATTTTATTTGTGGAGCAGGATGGGAACTTGATCCGAATAAGCTATATGGTCTTGATCCTAATGTCTTCTGTGTAAAAATCACACCACTTAATACTACGACAGCTACCAAAGAACATGGACTCGAAGACGCTATCCAGTGGAATTGGGAAAATATGAATAAGATCAAAGAAAAAGTAGAGAGCTGTGGTTTAAAGGTAATCGTTGATGTTGCTGCAAAGGCGGAATTACCATTATGTTGTGGCAATCTTGTGCAGGATTATAAGAAGAATATGAAGATTGGAGAATAAGCATATGAAAATTGTAGAAGGAAAAGAGAAAGAATATAAGGATTGGTACGATAAGAACAGCGATGGATATAGTAGAGCTTGTTTTACATATGCAGAGAGATGGGCTGAGATGATGGAAGAAAAAATTGAAGAATCTCCTGATGATGTTATGAAAGTCATTGTTGATAATGCTTTTAAACTTAGCATGGAAGCTGATGAGGAAGGAATTACAGGATTTATGTATGGTTGCGCTGTTAGCATTCTTTCACAGTGTTGGACATATGGTGAATTTCTTAGAAAATGGCACAATGGAGAATATAATTATGATGGTAATGGCGTTGTAAATCCAGCTATTTTAAGTATTAAATAGGAGAAAATATATGGCAGGTACAATGAAAGAAATTGCAGAGAATAATGAAAAACTTCATAGACTTCAAATGATTAATATGATTCTTAGAAATATGTCATCTTATGTTGATGGATGTGGTAAGTAGACTCGAAGATGAATTTGATGACTGCGAAGATTTTGAAGATTATGTTACTGAAAGTATAATCAAAAATACAAGAGAAAACATTGAGACACTAAGTAAGTATATCAATGAACCGCAAAAGCCTTTTGCGGAATTGCTTAAGAACACTCGATGAAAATTTTGTTTCGACATGAGATAAACATATGACGTTAGACGTTAAACCAGTAAAAGTAAGTGAAGCATTAAGAATTGCAAAGAAATATTATTCTCAAGACAAATTAGATCACGCACTTAGAGTTGCAACATATGTATCAGAAAATAGATTTATTCCATATGATCTAAGAGATGAATGTGTAGCTTTAGCAATTATGCACGATCTTGTAGAAGACACAAAATATAATCCGGAATGGTTACCTGAAAATTTTAAATTTGCATTATCGTTATTAACTAAACCATCAGAATTTTCATATGATGAATATTGTCAAAGATTTAAACAGCATGATACAAATGATTATCTATGTGCTTATTGGGTAAAGTTAGCAGATATGAAGGATCATTTATCTTTGACAGATACACTTACTGATAAATTAAAGGAAAAGTATTTAAGTGGATTAAGATATTTATTGTGATAATGGAGATTATTTTATGAACAAAACAGTAGAAAGTATTATTCAATCTAATGATTCTATTGATAATAAATTAATTAAATTGGAGTCCTTGGAAGACAATATTAGAATTGCCAAAGGATTTTTGAATGGAAAATATTTATATTGTGATCAATGTAAAGACTATTATTTGTCAAAATCATTTTTGAGTGAATCTGGAAAAATACATGCAAGAATATGTATTTATGAAGATTCAATAAATAGTGGTGGGGATGAATATAGAGATGGATATGCAAAGATTACATACAGGGTTTGTCCAAAAGGACATAAAGAAGAAATTAATAGAGAAGAATTAGCGAACTAAATTCACGTTTCATCAGGATTCAATAGAACAATTCTGTTCAGATAATTCCAAAATAAAAAAGAGAATAAAAGAGTGGAGGTGATAAGAATGCCTTGGTTTTGCTTAATCGTATTAATTATTTGTGTAACAATTTTAGCAGGTATGTATTTATATTATTGCAATGAAAACGAAGTTGGTATTTTTCAAGATATGAATATGTATTATAGAGAAAAAATTAGCAAACTTGAAGAAAGAATCGCTAAATTAGAAAACAAAGAAGGAGAATAAAATAGTGAATCCAGTATTAGTTATTTTAGTACTTTTAGGAGTATTTGCATTATGGTTCTTACTTTCGTTTGTATTCTTTCCATTCGGAAAATTTATTTCCAGAATTGGAAAAGATGCAATGGAAGAAATGAATAGAGATGAAAAAGATAATAAAAATGAAAAGGAGAGTAAGTAAAAATGAAGACAGGAAAAGTAGGAGCAGTATTTTTAGGAATTATTATGGTTGTGGCTGTAGTGCTTGGATTTATGTGTATGGAGAAAGTACCGGCTGGTTATGTAGGAGTTGTATATAATTTTTCAACAGGTGTGTCAGGTGAAACAATTAGTCAGGGATGGCATTTTGTAGCACCAACTAAGAAAGTAACTATTTATTCCGTGGGCATTGAGCAGTCTTATTTAACTTCTGAGGATAAGGGTGATTCCAAAAAGGATGAAAGTTTTAGTATTCCTACATCTGATGGTAAGACAGTAAGGGTAAATTTGGAATTTTCTTATAAATTTGATGCAGATAGAGTATCTGATACTTTTGTACAGTTCAAGGGTAGATCTGGTGAAACAATTAAGGATACTTTTATTAAGCCAAAGGTGATTGCATGGACACAGGAAGTTTCTGCAAGATATCCAGTAACTGATATTTTTGGAGATAAGCGTACCGAAATTAATGCAGAACTTGATACATATCTGAAGGAAAAGTTTTTACCTTATGGAATCATTATTGACACCGTTAATTTTACAGACATTTCGGTTGACGAGGAAACGGCGGCTGCTATTCAGAAGAAAGTAACAGCACAGCAGGAACTTGAGTTGGCAAACATTGAAGCACAAACCGCAAAGGTTCAGGCAGAAAAGGATAAGCAGGTAGCTCTTATCGCAGCAGAGAAGGATAGAGAAACTGCACAGATCGAAGCAGAACAGGCAAAAATTATTGCAGAAGGTGAAGCCGAAGCGAAGAAAATCGCCGCAGAAGCAGAGGCAGAGGCAAATAGAAAGATTGCAGAATCTCTTACACCTGAACTGATCGAAAAGATTAAGTATGAACAGTGGAATGGTGAACTTCCGCAGGTACAAGGAACCAATTCATCTATCGTAGATGTTAGATAAATAATTTTAGGATTATCTAGTGTCAAAGCTAGATAATCTATTTCAAAGTAAAGGGTAATAAAGAATGAAAACTATTATAAAAAGAATAGCATTGTCAATTGCGGTTTTAATACTGTGGAATATAACTGCACAACATGTAAATCATTTATTTGTGCCTGATCCTAAGACTGTTTTCATTGATATGATTGCAATGTTTCAAACAGGACAGTTGACGAAAGCAATAAGATATTCCTTTTTAAGAATTACCGTTGCGACTCTTATATCAGGTTTGATTGCGTTTCCAATAGCATTATTGGTTTATAACTCAAAAGTAGCAAAGGATGTTCTAAATCCTATTATTAGTATCATGAGATATATTCCAGTTACCGCTTTTTATCCTCTTTTAATTATGTGGTTTGGAATTGATGAGCTTATGAAAATTGTTTTCTTATTTATTGCAACATTCGTATATATGATGCCATCTGTGATCCTGAATCTTGATGAGGTGAATGGTGATCTCATAGATACAGGACTGACAATAGGTATGAGTAAATTGCAAACCATATTTAGAATACAAATACCGGCATCGCTTCCTGGTGTATTGAACAGCTATATTATGTGCTACGGCATAGGCTTCACATATATAGCGGTCTGCGAAACTATTAACGCTAAATACGGCTTGGGATATATTATCCAACAATCTTCATCAAGAGGCAGAACAGATTTGGTATTTATGGCAATTATCGTAATCATGATTATAAGTGTAATATTTGATTTTTCTGCGAAATGGTTAGTCAAACATATTTTTAAATGGAGGTACATCAATGATTGAGATAAGTGAATTATACACTGGTTATAGTAGAGATAAGCCTTTACTTAAAAATTTCAATTATCAGTTTGATTCAAAAATATATGGAATTTTGGGAGAATCTGGCTGTGGCAAAACGACATTACTACGAACTATTGCAGGTCTTGTGAAGCCTTTAAGCGGAACTATCAGTGTAAATGGAGAATTAATTACTAAGGCTAGTAAAAATAACATTTATATGATGCACCAAAATTATACTTCTTTTGATTGGCTGAAATGTTTAGATAACATTCTCGTAGCTAAGAAGGTAAAAGGGAGAATAAACAAATGTGATGTTGATAGAGCTAAAGAAATGATGAAGCTGGTAGGATTAGAAAATAATGAAGATAAATATCCAAAACAGTTATCAGGCGGTATGCGACAGAGATTGGCTTTAGCAAGAACATTATTTATGAATCCTGGAATTATTCTTATGGATGAACCTTTATCCGCATTAGATATTGAGACAAGAGAAAGAATGCAGGATTTGATAATCAATCAACACAAAGAAACAAGTAGCACGATAATTATGGTTACACATAGTAGAGAAGAAGCAAATAAAATGTGTGACGTGATTATAGAATTTTAAAATTATATGGAGGTAAAAAATGAGTTTAAAGGATTTTTTCGTTGAAAGAGTACCAGATGAGAGAGAGTATGAAACGGAAACAAGTTATGATGTAGAGGAAGCAGTTCCTGTAGAGTTGGATGCGGTAAGAACAGATACATTAATTGATGATATCTATACTCAGAATGAGTTATTTGATATGTCCAAGTCAATTTTTAAGATTGAGGAGCTTATCAATTCTCTTCCTAAAGAAATGGTTACAGAGACAAAAAGAGGATCTGTATTAGCAACCCTTGGAGTATTTGGACTGACTGTTACAGATGTTTCTCTTGATGGTGAAAATAGGGTTGAAGTACTGAAGAATGTATTGAATAAGATTCTTGACGAAGGTAATACCACTGTTAGTGCAAAGGAAACTGAGATTGAAAATCACAAGAAAGAGATTGCTCGCTTAGAGAAAGAAATCGCAGATCAGCAGACAGAAATGAAGACTTCGGAGAATAATATCAATACAGAGATTGGTAGAATTACAGGTCTTATTAAGTTTATTGAAGGAGGAAACGAGTAAATGGAACTTGGAAACATTATTATTATCGTAGCAATTGTGTTAGTTGTTTTAATCTTTGCATTGTTCCCTGAAGCAAGATCTTTATTTAAAGGTTTTACAAGACTATTTATCAAGGATATGGCAACTACTCCTGAAGGAGCAGAAGCTATTTACGGTGAGAAGATTGAACAGGCACAGGATGCTTATAATAAAGCAGACAATGCATATAAGGTTGCTGCCGGTAAATTAAGTAATGCTCAGAAAGATATGAAAAATTTGAAGGCAAGAATCGAAAAAGTGGAAGCTGAATGTGAATCTCTTGTAAAAGCAAATAAGATTGACCTTGCCAGATTAAAAGCAGAAGAAAGAGAAGAGGTTGCAGATGATATTAGAAGATATTCTGAGCTAATCAAAGCATATGAGGATGCTGCTAATACAGCCAAGGAAGCACAGGAAATGTGCGAAAAGAATCTTCGTAAGTTGAAGAGAGAAAGTAAGGAAGTAGTAGAGAATATGAAAGTGAAGAAACAGTTACAGGAAGTCTATGACGATATGGATGAACTGAAGAATGTGACTGCAACTGATAAACTTTTGGATTCTGTCAGAGATAAAAATAGAGATCTGGATGCTATTGTTGAGGGATCCAAAGTGGTACATAACAATAAGATGTCAACTAAACTTGCCAAAGCAGAAGCAGAGGCTAAAAAGACAAGCAGTAACGATTATTTAGATGGTCTGATGAAAAAGTATAACAAATAAGGAGAATAAAGAAAATGAGTACAAAGAGATTTAGACTTACAAAGGCTTCCAAGATTTTAATTATGATTTTGATTGTAGCATTAATTGGAGGTGGAGTCTTAGCAGGACTGAAGACTGGTTTTATTAAGACGAAGAATGATACTAAGACAGATAGTGTTGTGGCAGATAATGATGCGAATTCTAATGTAAATACTTCTACTGATGTAAAGACAGATGCTAAAAAGACGGATAGTAGTGATGGCACAATTAATCTATCTCTTGATGAATGGATTGGTTGGAAGTCTGTAATTGACGCTAATGGTGGTCTTACAACTCAGCCTGATTCTATTTATGGAAAACTTGGCATTAATGTAAACATCAATGTTATTAATGATGCTACACAGTCCAGTAATGCTTTGATCAAGGGTGATTTAAACGCAGCTGGATATACAATTAACAGAACCGCATTTCTATCTAAGAAATTTACTGAAGCAGGTAAAGATGTTGTGATGCCTTATATCACCAATTACTCTAATGGTGGAGACGGTATTATTGCGAAGTCCTCTATTACATCAGTAAATGATTTGGTTGGTGCTAAAATTGGAGTACCTGAGTTCTCTGAGGCACAGACTTTGGTTATTTGGTTTGTAAATAACTCTAATCTGTCTGATAATCAGAAATCTGAAATTATTGATAATTTAGTCCTGTTTGCAACAGCAGATGATACTGCGAAGGCATTTTTTGCAGGACAGGTTGATGTAGCAGCTACATGGGAACCTTATCTTACTCAGGCTCAGAATATGACAGATGCACATGTATTATTTAGTACAGCAAGTTCTACAAATCTTGTAATGGATGGCATTTTATTTGATAAGAATTTCGCAGAGGCACATGCTGATGTGGTTGAAAAGTTTATTCAAGGATCTCTTGAGGCTTCTAGTTTATATGATACTGAATTCTCTGCAATTAGAGAAGTAATGCCTATGTTCAATACGGCTTCTGATGAAGATATTATTGGAAGCGCAGCGACTGCAAGATTAACCACTTGGAAAGATAATTCTGATCTGTTAAATGGAACCGCTAAAACTATTTATTCTGATATGTGTAAGGTATGGACTTCTATTGGTGAGAGTGTAAATGCAGATCTGGTGGACAGTATTTTTGATGATACCTATGTTCAGGCTATTGCTGATAATTTCAGTACAACAGAAGTATCTAATACAAATGTTGTGAAAGTAACAGAAGAGAATAAGCAGACTATTGAGGATACTGAAGCTCTGCTGAGTGGATCCGCATCTGTAACTTTCGTCAAGAATACAGCTAAGTTCTCTGATTCCGCAAGTGCATCTGAGGAGCTGAATAAGTTTATTGAAATCGCAAAGGTTCTGGATGGTGCAATTATTGAGATTGCAGGTAATACCGATCCTAATCCTAACTCTGATCCGCAGGACGAGTATAATAAGAAGCTGTCTCTTCAGAGAGCAGAGACTGTTAAGAATTATTTTATCATGAATGGTATTTCCGCAGATAGAATTGTTATTGTTGGAAATGGTTCTAGTAATCCAGTTGTTGACAATGACACCGAAGAGCATCGTGCAATGAATAGACGTACTGATGTTTCCTTCAAGATTATTGAGTAGGTGACAGCATGATTGTGTTAAACATTGGAGTATTTCTTATCTGCATTGGCGTATGTTTTGGCATTGGATTTATTGTAGGTAAGCGTAGAAATAAATAATTTTAGGACTAGCAGATGTCATAGTCTGTTAGTCCATTTGGAGAATAACTATATAGAACAATAAAAGAAAGAAGAGGTATACAAAATGGATGGATTTTTAAAATTCAAGAAAGCATTACAGGATCACTTCAACGAAATGCAGAAAGATGTAACACATTTATTTGAAGTAGATGTTGATAAGGATGAGCTATGGAATACGTATCTTGATAGTTTTCCTGCCGGTACTAATAACATTTTCAGAGAACGTAGAGAGCATGATTGTAGCTGTTGTAGACAGTTTATCAAAAATATTGGAGCTGCTGTAACTATTAAAGATAAGCAGGTACACACGATTTGGGAACTTGAGCTTAATGATTCTACATATCAGCCGGTATGTGACGCTCTTGATGCTTTTGTAAAAGCACATAATGTTACGGATATTTATACAACTACATTTCCGAAGATGGGAACTGATTTTAACTTTGAGGAAATTAACGGTAGATCTCATCGTTGGGATCATTTCTTCCTGGAACTTCCTAGTAAATTTGTGAATAAAAGTAACAGTTCTAATGAAGAAATCAAGGGACAGTTTAGAGATACAAGAAACGTATTTAAGCGTTCTCTTGATGAAATCACAATGGATGCGCTTGATACGATTCTTGAACTGATTAATTCCAATACGCTTTATAAGGGCGAAGAATGGAAGGGTGTACTTACTGAGTTCAAGAAGTACAAGAAGGAATATGATAAGTTGACATCTGAATCTGATAAGGAATTGTACGCTTGGGAGAAGTCTGTAACAGCAGGTATTGCAATTGGCAGAATTAGAAATCATTCTATTGGAACACTTCTTTTAAATGTGAGTGAAGATATGGATTTGGATACTGCTGTTAGAAAATATGAGCAGATTGTAGCACCGAGTAACTATAAAAGACCCAAGGCCATTTTCACAAAGAAGATGCTTGAAGATGCAAAGAATACAATCACAGAACTTGGATATATGGATTCATTACAGAGAAGATTTGCCACTTTGAATGATATTACAGTCAATAATGTATTGTTCTCTAATAAGAGTGCTGCAAGAAGAATGAATGGTGCAGATGATATTTTTGGACAGATGGAGAAAGAAGTTTCTGTAAGTCCTAAGAAATTTTCAAAGGTCGAAGAGATCTCTGCACAGGATTTTATTGATAAGGTACTCCCTACTGCTAAAGAAATTGAAGCGTTTGTGGAAAATAAACATGAGAAGAACTTTGTTTCTATGATTGCACCTGTTAATCCAGACGCTAAGACAATGTTCAAATGGAATAATGGATTATCTTGGGCTTATTCAGGAAACATTACTGATTCTGAAATTACAGAAAAAGTGAAAGCTGCTGGTGGAAGAACCGATGGTGTTTTAAGATTTTCTCATAGTTGGAATTATGATGGAATGAGAAATGCTTCTCTTATGGATTTACATGTATTTATGCCTGGTTCAAATCAGAATGTTGTTATCAAGAATGGAAAAGAAATTCATGATAATTATGGAAATGATGAAAGAGTTGGATGGAATCATAGAAGACATTATGCTTCTGGTGGAGTTCAGGATGTAGATTATACCGCTCCGGCTCCTATTGGATATGTTCCAGTTGAAAACACAACATTTCCTTCAATTGATAAATTGAAAGAGGGTGTATACACTTTTAAAATCCATAATTGGAATTTTAGAAATCCGACAACAGGTGGCTTTAAAGCAGAAATTGCATTTGGCGGTAATGTTTATAGATTTGTAAGAAGAGAACCATTACAGCACAAGGAATGGATTACTCTTGCAAAATTAGAATTAAAAAATGGCGAGTTTAGTATTCTTGAGATGGCAGAGAATGATAGCACACCTATTGAAAAGTGGAATATCAAAACGAATCAGTTTGTTCCTGTATCAGTAATTAGTTACAGTCCAAACTATTTTGACGAGCAGGATGGAATTGGTCATAGACATTTATTCTTCTTTCTGAAGGATTGTGTAAATAGCGAAGAGCCTAATGGATATTACAACGAGTTCTTAAAAAGTGATTTAGAAAAGCATAAGAGAGTCTTCGAGGCTTTGGGAGCAAAATGTCATGTAGAAAACACTGACGACCAGCTTTCTGGTATTGGATTCTCAATGACAAAGAGGGCAGAACTTGTTGTTAAAGTAAAAGGTGCAACAGAACGTATTATGAAGATTAAATTTTAATGAAAAAAGGAGAATATTAACATGAGTGAAGTAAATTTATTTGAAGTAGCAACACGTAATAATTACCAGTTTCCGTTTAGAGGATTGATTAATGTGATTGATCTGTGGGATTTGTCTCTTACAAACCTTGATTATGTATTCAAAGTACTGAATGCAGAGGTAAAGAAATCCGAAGAGGAAAGTTTACTGAACACTAAGAGTAAGGAAGATGAGGAACTCTCCAATAAGATTGAGATCGTTAAGTATATTGTTGGGGTAAAGCTTGCTGAAAAGGAAGCAAAGGAAGATGAGAAGAAGAACCGTGAAATGAAACAGAGACTTCTTGCAATCAAGGCTAAGAGACAGAATGAAGCGTTGGAAAATCTGTCTGATGAGGATCTGGATAGAGCTATTGCAGAGCTTGGTTAATATGTTTGGGTTGGCTGGTGTCATAGCCAGTCAGCCTATTTAGAAAGATAATGAAATGTATCTTTTGAGGGGGAGATTAATTTGGATATATCATGTGAATCTTGTAAATGTAATACCTGTAAGATGAATGAAAATGGTGGCATTTATGGTGGATGTTTTGATTGTGAAGATTGCAAGGAACAAAATTTGCACTGTGAAGCTTGTTCAATGTATGAATTCGATAAAGATAGAATGAGTAATTAGAAGAAATTTATGGGGAAATCATTAGAATTTGTAAAAGAAAGAATTAAATCAGGTCAGTGTAATGGGATGGAAGGTAATAAATATGAATCTATGATTGAGCATGATACACGAGAGCTGTTTAAGTATACTCATTATTTCAAAGACAATGATTCAATTTTAGCCAATGTTTCTTATCATAAGGATAATAAACCTTATTTCAAAGTGATTATCAAATATAATCCTGATGCAGATTTTGATTATTTTACAATACAACGATGTGTCTGCGATGGCTCATTTGCATTCTTTCAAGATGTGATGCGTGATTGTATAAACAAAATAATTCATCTTAAAACTTGTAATGTTAACAAAAATATTCCAAAAGATTTAACTGGATATTCTATCGTCTATACAATCGGAAATTTTGTGTTAGCAGAAGAATTTAGTGATGGATTCGCTACAAATGAAAAACTGTGGATGAATAGCAGATTCACAGCTATGTTACCAATTAAGTTTGAGGTGATAAAAGATGCAGAATAACAGTGTAGGAATATCGCTAGAAGAAATGCAAAAATTTTATGAATTTGCGGATAAAGTCGCTCCTTGTACTGTAACTGTATTTTCTGAAAAAGAAAATCTTGAAAAAATCAAAAAATGGTTAGACAGTGATAGATCAAAGACGGTTACATTTGCTGAGATTCCTAAATCATTTAAGATAAGAGATAATATAGTATTTTTAATTCCGACGATAGACAAGCCTATAAAAATATTATATGAGGATAAGAGATATGAATAAAGAAGTATATGATTTGGCACATAAATTAGCTGATCAATGGTGCTATAGAAATCAATTAGATATTATTGGAGCAAAGAAAATTGACAATTATATCTATGTAAGAGGATATGACGGTGGTTTTCCACATGCAGCAGCTACGGCAAAATTCGATATTGATACTGGAAAATTTGTTGAAATGTGGGGATTTTATGGATGCCCTGTGACAATTATGGACGGAATGTATGAGATAGATATGGAGTAAGGCGTGTTTTATGAATCAGATAGACAAGATAGATTATATGATTAAATCTCTTGAAATAGCCAAAGACGAGATCGAATATGCTCAAAATTGGGAGTATGACAGAGACAAACATCGGTATCCTAATGGTATTATTATAAGAGAATCACTTCGGATGGTTGGCAGGATGGCTAACCAGGTTGCAAATGATGTAAGCTTGAGTCCTTATTGCAGTGAATTATTCAAAGAAGATTAGAGTCAAAATATAAAAATCTAAGAGCACTTCTGCTCAAAAATTCCATTAAAAGAGAGAATAAGATGGTGACAATAAAATATCAAAGGAGATGCATTATTTATGGCTAAAAAGAAACAACATTTTGAAGGATTAACATTTAATTATTACGTGGATGGAAAGCCTTTATTTGATAAATATAAGACAATAGATGAATTCGTAAATACAAGATTTCCAAAGAACGATAATCCATTGTCACCAGTGCTTGATACTAAGATTATAAATGTTAAATGGTATAAAAGACATTTATTAAAATCATGGAATATTGTTACACTTAAAGATTTAATAGATTTATTGAGCAATGAAAGTACAGATAATGTTTTTGAATTAGAAATACAACAGTATAAAGCTACTCAGAAACACACATTAGTTAGAAAAGGAACTTATGCAATTGATGAGGTAAGACAAAAAGTAAAAGATGTTTTATTTGAAAATGATAAACGACTTGCAAAGGTAGAATTTGATGGAGATTGGATCAAAGGGAATAGCCAGAGATATCAAACATTTTTTACAAAGGGATGTAAATGTACTAGATGCGGCATTGAAGGAAAGTATTTTGCGAAAGAGAAACATTTTAAAGATAGAAGTTACCATCTGAATTTATATGCTGTTGATGATAATGGTAACGAAATATTAATGACAAAAGATCATATTATACCACAGTCAAAAGGTGGTAGTGATGATATAAGTAACTATCAAACCATGTGTGAACCTTGTAACAAAGCAAAAGGAAGTAAGATAGAAGATTAAATCTTAGGGCGAATTCGTAGGAATTCATAATGGTAATTGTGGATGGGGATTATCATTCAGGTAGGCAAGTCAGAGTAATAAAGTCAACAAAATAATACAAATGCCCATGAGAGTATTATTTCATATACAAAAGACTCTAACTTGTGTTTTCATATGGCATATCTATTAACACAAATTCTATGTGTAAAATCCAACAAAATTCAAAAATTAGAAGAAAGGAAAAAATTAGAAAAGTTCCTATAGGATAAAGTGCGCACTACTTACTAAGGTAAGAGGAACTTGGAGAACAAAGAAAGAGCATTAGCACATGTAGAAGAAATTAATTCTATTATCCCAATTGAAGGTAAGGATAGAATCGTATTAGCAACAGTATTAGGTTGGACAGTAATTGTTCAGAAGGATTTTAAGGTAGGAGATAAAGTTGTATTTGCGGAAATTGATTCTGTGTTTCCTGAAAAACCAGAGTTTGAATTTTTGAGGAAGAATAAATTCCGTATTAAGACAATGAAAATGGCAGGTGTGATTAGCCAAGGAATTGTATTTCCATTATCAATTCTCCCAGAAGGAGAATATAACATTGGCGACGATGTGACAGATATTCTTGGTATTACACAGTATGAGGCAACAATGGATAAGGAAGAGGTAGATACAGAAAGTGTAAAAGTTTCTTTAAAGAAATACCCAAAATTTTTAATGAAAATGACTTGGTTTAGAAAGCTTGTATTGTCGAAGAAACAAGCTAAAGGCTTCCCAAGTTTTATCAGCAAGACTGACGAAAGCAGAGTACAAAATTGTCCTTTCTATCTCAATATGGATTGTAGGTGGATTGCAACTGAAAAGGTTGATGGACAGAGTGGTTCATTTACATTGCAGCGAGTAAAAGGTAAGCATTTTTGGAATAAGGATACATATGATTTTGCGGTTTGCTCAAGAAATCTTAGAATATGGAAGAAAGACACATCTTCTTTTTGGAGTGTCACTGAGAAATATAATATAGAAGATGTTCTTCATAAGTTAATTGGAGATAATGAGTGGGTGGCTATTCAAGGAGAGTGTGTTGCATCTAATGTACAGGGAAATAAATATCATGTTACAAAACCAGATTTATATGTTTTTAATCTGATTTATCCGAGTGGAAGAATTGGATCTGTAGAAGCAAAGAAGATTATAACTGATTTAGGATTAAAGTTTGTTCCTATTTTATCTGAAGATGCACAGATTAAAGGAATGACTGTACCAGAAGTTCTTGAATACGCAACAGGCAAAAGTCAGCTATATGATACACTTAGAGAAGGAATTGTTTTTAGAAGCGAAGATGGAAAGCAGTCATTTAAAGCTGTCAGTCCTGAATTTTTACTAAAAAATAATGAATAGGTAATTATATGAGTAGTATTTCAGTTGGTGAATTAAAATCCATTCTTGAAAACTATCCAGACGATTACGAAGTTGTTATGAACATTAAGCATAAATATCCAATCTCTAAGGAAGAAGGTCTTAGAGGTTGGTGTGCTTATATAAATGGCGTAAAAGCTGATGACGATTTTCAAGAGATTAGGCTGATGAATTAGGAAAATAACTATGTGCAGGTATTGTGATTATGATTCAGAAGACAATCGTATATTTATAGATCCATTAGACGAAGAGTATTATTTGGATATTGAGACTTCTGAGTGGGATGAATATGACGATGGCTATGTGCATCAGAGAGAATATATTGATTATTGTCCATGGTGCGGAAGAAAGTTAGGAGAAAAATGTAATGGCAGATAACAGATTATTATTACAATCCGATGTAATTAGAATTTTGGATAAGCATACAAACGATGAAAATATGTTAGATAATGATATTTCATGTATTCTCGAAAATTGTCCATCATTTGAATATCGTATTGGAAGAGAGGATTCTAAAGAGAATAATATAGAAAAGGAAAAGCGAATTCAGCTATTTGAGAATGATGACATTGTATTAGAGCAGCGTGGTAACAGATATTATTTGTCTCTGTTCGACAAAGAAGGGAAATTTCGGAGAGAAGTGGCCATTACTGTGAAAGATGACTATAAAGTGACAATGTTCAATGATAAATAATTTTAGACACCTTAAAAAGCCCGTAAAATGGGCATTCTTGAGAACGATTTTTCGGATGAAAGAGCAATTTCAACTGGATTATAATACAAGATATAGTGTTTGCGAAACGAATATTATCTATATATGGTATGAAAAATGTATAAAATGGAGAATAAATAATGAGTGTATGGGTAACTGGCGATATTCATGGAAATCCTGTAAGATTGAGTACTGAAAATTTTTATGAGCAGAAAGAATTTTCTAGAAATAAAAATGAGAATACAGTGATCATTCTTGGTGACTTCGGACTAATATGGAATCGAAACGGAGAAGATAAACAAGAAAAATATTGGTTAGACTGGTTGGAAAGTAAACCGTTTACAATAGTATTTGTTGATGGAAATCACGAATGCTTTACAAAACTCTACAGTTATCCTGTCTCAGAATGGAACGGTGGTAAAGTTCATGTGATTCGACCTAATGTGCTGCATCTAATGCGAGGTGAATTGTTTACCATTGAAGATAAGAAATTCTTCGCTTTTGGTGGAGCTAGTAGCCATGATATTCAGGACGGAATCCTTGATTATGATGATCCTGATTGGAGAGAAAAAGCTAAAGAGCTGGATAAACAAGGTAAATATATGTATCGCATTAAAGGATTGTCTTGGTGGGAAGATGAACTACCAATAGATCAGGAGATGCAACATGGATTAGATGTATTAAAGGAGAATAACAATGTGGTTGATTATATTTTATCACATAGTCCGTCAACTTCTGAGTTATATCTTATGGGTGGTAAAGGCTTGTATGAGCCAGATAAAATCACTAATTACTTGGAAGAAGTAAAAGCGAATGCGGAATACAAAAGACATTTGTTTGGTCATATGCATGTGAATAAAGCTATTAATGATAAAGATATATGCCTGTATGAACAGATAGTTAGGATTTTGTAAATTTGGAGTATATTATGACAGGAAAGTATAGAGGTTGTGATATAGAAGTTGTGCGAGATGGATGTGAATTACTGGCATTCTCAATATTTGATAATGGCTATGAAGTGACATGCGGATTTACTGAAGGAGCAGATACAGTTAGAGATTATTTCAAATATATGAAAAATGTAGTAGATGATTATAGAGAGCATCCTGAAGATTACGAATAGGAGATTAATTATATGTATGAAATTGTAGAAAATGAATATAGGCAGTTCTTGCAAGACATATCAGATGATCCAATGATATTTGGAAGATATATTGATGAATTAGAATACGAAGACGAATATTCTCATAATGATATTAACGAAATGCAAGACAAATTTATTAAAAAGGTTACAGAATATCTACATGAAAATTATCCTGGTAAATATATAGTGTCAAGCGGTTGGTGTGTATTTGTTATGACACCTGATACAGCGAGAAAAATGCATGTATCTGAGAGAACTATAGAACTGTTTACGGTGAAATAAGTAATCGAAGTAAAGATTTATTTCTTGTGTAAATAATAAAAGGAGAGAATAACTAATTGAAAAGCAATATTTTTATTCCCAAAAGAATAAATGTTGGATATCAGAATCGCTCAGATACATATACTGGTAAATTAGCTTACGTGATTTATTATGACGAAAAAGGAGTTTTGCGTAAAGAGACATCCTGGAATGGATGGCGAGACGAAGATATTCCTAATACTGAGTTCGATAATGTTCCAACTGAAGGATTCGTTTTCAATAAGAAAGTAGGCGATTACTCTTCAGGATGGGATCATAGACAAGCTTATTGTAGAGTATATGATCCAAGAGGATTTGAGTTTGAAATAACTATAGAGAATTTATTATATATATTGGAGAACTGTTCGTGTATAAAAGGTAAGGGTATAGAAGGAGAATTAATATATGGTTGGGATGGTAAGGATTTAGTTCTTATGCCGGTAGAGTCTCCTGATTATAAAGCAATTGAAGCTTATAGCAAAATCGTACACAATAATGAATCTATTAAAGCAAAAGATCTAATAATTGGTGCTACATATTTATCTAAGGATAATAAAAATTGGATTTATATGGGACGTTTCGATACATATGGTTATGGATACGAATTTAAACAAGATGGTAAAATTGAAAGAGTAAAATCGTATGGAAAAATTCCAAATGAACGAAATGGTTATAGATATTATGATAAGGTGCCACATAAAAGTATAGAAAATTTATTATATGGAAAAATGTATTGGTTTGCCATATTACATAACGATAGATATTATTTTGAACAATTTAAAAGTATTCCTAAAAACAAATTTATTAGTTGTATAAATGATAAATGCAATTCTAATTATTCTGAAATTTATGATCTGATGCAATCATCTTGTGAATTTTCTCCAATAGACGATACAAAAGACAAATTTTTTGATTTTTCTTTTGAGGATTTTTATAAAAAATCAACTAGCACATATTGGAATGATAATAAATTAAGATATATAGATACGAAATTCCTTGTAAATGTCGATGGAGAATATGTTGAATATAAAATGGAGACTCCATATGAACCGGAAGAAAACGGCAAATATATTGTCTACAGGTACGATTGGAAGAACAAGATAGAAGTAGAAGTACTCGATATCTTTCCGACAGAAGAAAAAGAGGTTAATAGTTATTATTGGGGAAAGAAAATTGAAACACATATGATTCCAGTGTCTATTGAAGAGGTTTTTGAAAAATTAAGACCTGCGTTTAAACAGAAATATTTAGAAAATGGAAGAGAATACAGAAAGGAATATGAATTATATGAGTAAGAATGATGATCGAATTTTGGAGTTAAAGAAACAGATTGACGCTAAGAAAAAGTCGATTTCAGAGAGAAAGATTAGATTTTCACCCGAAACAAATTGTGTCCTCAATATGGATGGAACGACCATTAACATTAATGTATGTTTAGATGATGCACTATTGTTACTTTTGATTAGATTGAATTCTTATTTGATGTCAGCTGTGGATCTTGGGATGACCGATTTTGAAATTTCAGGTTACAGTGTAACCGCATGGATCAATGATATTAAGAGTAAGTTGGAGGTATCTGGTTTAAAGAAAGAAGAGTCTGATCTGAAGAGAATGGAAAGCAAGTTAGACAAGTTATTATCTGATGATAAGAAGACTGAGCTTGAAATTGATGAGATTGCTGCAATGTTGAATTAAAAAAATATATAATTTTTAAATGGAGGTAATTTATATGTACGATAGAAATCACGATAGAATATACATTGGCGATGAGGTGCAATTTTCAGATAGGTATGGTGCTAAACAAAGTAGAGTAATGAGCTTTACACCTACTGGTAATATCATTGTCAGAAAAGATCGTTATAGTCCTATGGAAGTAATAGATCCCAGAGATTGTGAGTTAAACAGAGATAGGAGATATTAAGATGCGAGATAGAACTGGTAAGCCACTTAATATTGGTGATAAAGTAACCTTTTATACCTGTACGGCACCTAAAGGTAGTTATACAAGAAGCAGTAAAATTATAGGATTTACACCAAATGGAAATGTAATAGTCAGAGGTGACTTAATTCATGATAATGAAGTTGTAAGTCCAAGCGACTGTATGAAATGGTAGACACAGTGAATATATGGAGAGACTTTGACTGAAGTGATGTACAAAACGATTCAAAAGTATTGTACCACACTGATACTTGAGAGTGTGATGAAGCAACAGTAATCTTCCTGATGAGAAAGAGTTTTTGAAGATATTAGTAAAATTTGTGGTTTTTATGAGGAATAGTTTGTAGGATGGGATATGAAGTAGTGAAGATATGCAGGAAAACGGTAAAGAACGGTTAAAAATTGAGAGATTGCTGCTTTATTGAAGTAAAAGAGAGAACAATACAATGGGTAGTATATTTCATAAAATCACGTACTATATATAGCGGTTATATAAGATAAGACTACTATATATAGTAACAAAATAGACAAGAAATATCGGATTGATATTTTTTCAGTTGGCATTAGATAAGCTTGAAATGCAGGAAAAATAGAGAGGTAAATATGAAATTAAAAGTACATTCATTAAGAATAGAACATATTCGTACATACAACGATAGAGACGATGATTTTGAAGACAATTCTAAATATATCTTAAATTGTATTTCGGAGAATGGTTTAAAATATGAAGTATCGCTTTGGACTGAATATGGAGATTGTCCTAGTGGCTGGTGTAGTGCATCATGGGGACATTGCGAAGTAAAACTTGTAGATTCGTTTATTGGCTCAACACATAAACCAATCAAAGATTTATATTTTGAAATTGGAACAAAAGAAGGAGACTTTGGAGATACTATCTATAATGCCGAGAATGATATTTTTCATGTAGATGGCAATGGTGATGACTACTGGTATCCAAATGGCGATGCTGGAATTACAAAAGAATTATTTATAGAAACAAATCGTGTGATGGATAAAAGACCAGTTTGGATTTTTAAAGGTGATAGTGGATTAGGTAAGAGCTATATTTCAGGAATTATTGCTAATTCAGATCGAGAGAAAACAGTATATGAGACAGACGCTCATGAAGAGTTAGACACCATTGAAGCTGACATTATTGTTGTTGGTAATAAATATGACCATTCATTTGAAGAAATTGAATCAAAAATCAAAGGAGAACATGAAATCATTTATGTTGACTTTTCAAAAAGCTTATAAAATAAGACTTTCTGGAGTGAAAAAGTATCATGAAATTTTGCTTTCAAGGCTTTCACAAAAATATAAAATATAAGGAGAATAAGATTATGGAGACAATTTTAAGATTATTAATGGAGAACCCTGAGAATTTAGGCGAGGTAGTAAAGAGTTACATTACAAAGTACAAAGAGCCTGTATATGATGTTTTGAAGGAGCTTATGGTAATTATGAAAGATTATTCTGAGAACACTGAGTATCCTGCTATTTGTGCAAAGATTAAGAAGAATACATATGATGCATATGTAAATGCTGGTTTTACAGAGGATCAGGCATTAGCACTTATGATTAACGATAACATCCGATTAATGGAGAATATTAAGAAGTCAAGCAATAGAGCTTCTGCAAAGAAGGACAAGTAAATGTCAATAGGTGATGGAAGAAAAACATATTCAGACAGCACATTAAAGTCTATGACAAAAGATAAGCTGATTGAAGTTATTCGCTGCTTGGAAAATAATCTCAGAAATGCTCACGAGACAAATGATATTCAGTATGAGAATTGTAAGAGGTTGTTAAGTGAAGAGAGAAACAAAATTCTTGATGAAGTTTTGCATACTTGTGACATTGAGTGTGGATTATATAGTGGTGATGTTAAGAATTTGACAAGGCACGTTTTGATGAGAGTGTTGGATGGATTGAGAGAATAAATTAATAGGAATTTCGATTTCTTTGGAATGAAAGGAGAGAATATATAATGATATATAATTGTAAGAAGAGAATTATATATCCACCTAAAAATTTTATTACGTATAATTGCGACAGAAAAAAATACAAAACTAATATTTTGGTTGATGAGTGTTTAGGAGATGAAATAGAAAGCTTATGGAATAAAGGGATTAGAACAGCCGGATGTTGCTGTGGTCATGGAAAATATCTTGGATTTATAAATGTTTGTCAAGATGGCATAGAAAAAATGGAACATTTGGGATATCAACATTATATATTTGAAGATGATTGTGGTGGAGAAAAAAGAAAAGATACATTTATTCCAAAAAGTTATGGGCATATATATGACGGATATATTGATAGTTTCCAAGGATAATGAATAAAAAATTATATTCGGAGGTGAGACAGTTTGGCAAAACGTCAAGAGACATTAGATATTGAAGCCGCATTACAAAAAGATACACGAATTAAGAGAATATATGGTTGTGAGGAAATAACAATTGGTTTTTACAACAATGGTCATGGAAATGAAATAGTTGACTTTATGACAATGGATTCAAAAGGAATTATTAAATGTTATGAGATAAAAGTTACTATTCAGGATTTTAAATCTGATGCAAAGAAATCATGGTATGGACACTACAATTATTTGGTAGTTGGTAAAGAATTGTGGAATGAGCATAAAGATTACATACTTGAAAATACACCAAAGCATATTGGGATTTTAGGATCATCTCTTGGAAATTATCGAAAATGTAAAAAACAGGATATATCGCAAGAACAATCAGAAATGTTGAAAGAGAGTATGATTCGTTCTATATATTATAAAATGGTCAAATATTATAATGCTTCTGATTTAGATGAAATCACTGTTTCATCAGTATAATATTAATGGAGGAATATTATGGAATGCACAAGAGGATATAGATCATTTCTAATTTTAAATATGCTACGTGATCCAATTGATGACTATATAGAGCATAAAAATGAAATCGAAGAAATTCTTAAACCATTCACAACAATTTCGCAAGCATCTCCAATAAATCAAGAAATATATATCAGCTCAAATTGGCAAAACAAAGACAAACATTATGCAAGAGTTGCTGAAATATGTAAAGGCAGCAAAATTTACAGTACAGATGAAAATGCTTTGTATGAACTAGATAGAGAACTAAATGAATCTGGTTACAAAACACGAATTGGTAGAAATTGCAGTACAGGAACTTTAAGTATTGCGGTTTTAGAAGAACCTGGAGTAAAGAAAGAATAAAAATCAGAAAGGAAAAGGTTAGGTAGCTACTAAGGGCATGTCACTTTCTGGTGTATATGTAATTGAAGTATATGGGAAGTAAATCTCGAATAGTTGATAATATCATTCCTATTATACAAGAAAGACTACGAGATTATAATATCAAAACATACATAGAGCCATTTTGCGGTGGCTGTAATGTAATTGACAAAGTGCAATGTGATACAAAAATTGCATCCGACAATCATAAGTATCTTATCGAAATGTTCAAAAATCCAAATCAGATTGAAAATCTTCCACAATTTATAACAAAAGATCATTACTCAGAAGTTAGAGAATGTTTTAATAAAGGATTAAACACATATCCTGATTGGTATATTGGAGCCATAGGATTTCTTGCAAGTTATAATGGCAGATTTTTTGATGGTGGTTATGCCGGTATTGTACATACAAAAGTTGGAACTGAACGCAATTATTATGATGAAGCTAAAAGGAATTTGTTAGAACAGATTCCAAGATTAAAAGATATTCAATTTTATTATGGCGATTATGAAGATCTATATTCTGATAGAATTGATTGTTTATTTTATTGTGATATTCCATATAAAGGAACGAAGCAGTATGGAGTAAGTAAGAATTTTGATTATGATAGATTTTGGAATTGGGCAGAGAAGATGAGCGAGAAAAATATTGTGCTAGTCAGCGAACATGAAGCTCCTTCACGATGGGAATGTATATGGCAGCAAGAAGTAAAAAGAACAATTGACAATACAAAACGTGTTAAAGCAGTAGAAAAATTGTTTGAAATCAGAGAATAAATACTTAGAGGCGAAAATATGATTGATACGCAATTATGTAAAGCAAAATTACTAAATACTAACACATGGATTACAGGATTTTATGCGAGTAAACAAGAGACTACATATTGTTTTAAAGAAGATTATGATAGAAATCCTGTTCAGACACGTCATTATATCATTTGTGATGAGATGACAGATTGGGGACTGCCAAATGTGTTTAGAGAATATGAAATAGATCTAAAGACATTGTGTAGATGTACAGGCAGCCATGATAAGAATGGTAAGTTAATCTTTGAAAACGACATTCTAAACGGAGAATTATATAATGTAGTATCTTATGGAAATGGTGAGAATGAATTTCTCGGAATGAATGTTGGTTGGTATGTTCAGAGAGATGACTTTGAATCATGGAGCGAATTATACGATTTATATATGTATGAAGTAACAGGAAATATCTTAGATAATATCTAAATCAGTCTTGAACGAATCAGTTCAAAAATTCCAAAACAAAATGTCACGAATAATATATAAAATCCGTGACAAAAAGAGAATAAATGCGGAAAGCATTCATATTTGGGTGGAAGAACAGCATACCCTTGGGTTTTTATACTCAAAAATCACTGTTGAGGATAGATTTATCATAAATTTATTTTCTATGTTCCGTCCAATTTGGGCGTTTAAATAGATAGTTCTATATTTTATTTTATATATTTTAAGGAGGATTTATTAATGGGTTTTCAAGTAAAGAAAGCTAAAAGAGAGAAGATTTATGTAAAGGTTGCTTTAATGGCTCCGTCTGGTGGTGGAAAGACATATGGTGCGTTACGTCTAGCAACCGGTATGAAGGAAGAAATCAAGAATGAGACTGGCAAAGATGCAAAGATTCTGTTAGCAAATACTGAGCAGAAGCGTGGTTATTATTATGCTAACGAATTTGATTATGACATTGTAGATATTGATGCTCCTCATAATCCTGAGAAGTATGTTGAATTGATTGAGTTTGCAGTAGCAGAAGGCTATGACATTCTGATTATCGACTCTTCCTCTCATGAATGGGAAGGAAAGGGAGGATGTTTGGAATTACAGCAGCAAGCTGGTGGTACATATCAGGCATGGGGTAAAGTCACTCCGAGACATAATAAATTTATCAATGCGATTGCAGACTCCCCTATTCATATCATTGCTACGATGAGAGGTAAGGATCAGTATGAAGTCAGCAAGGACGACAGAGGTAAGACTTCTGTGCAGAAGTTAGGCGTGGGTGCAAAGCAGAGAGATGGATTTGAGTATGAATTTACTTGCACATTCTTGATTGATCAGAAGACTAATTGTGCTGAAGTTCAGAAGGACAACACTCATATTTTTGAGCATGAAGGAGCAACTTTGCTGACAGAGAACCATGGTAAGAAGATTATGCAGTGGGCTAATTCTGGTGAAGGTTATACGCCAGTTGTAAGAACACCTGAAGCTGAACCTACGAAGGCGGAAGCAGCTGAAGAAGATATTTCTGCTATTAAGAAGGAAATTATTTCTCTTTGTACTCAGCTTGGCGGCACAAAGAATGAAGCTTTAATGTCAGCATTAAAGGAGTTTGTTCCTAGCGGGAACCCCAATGCAATCAGAGAACTTCAGAAAGCAAAAGATTGTTTAGCAAAAATTAAGGATATTCAGCCGGTACAGGCTTAATTTAGGAGGATAAAATACATGAACAAAGTGATTTTGATTGGAAGATTAACCAGAGATCCCGAAGTTAGATATTCTCAGGGAGCTACTACCACTGCTATCGCAAGATTTTCTCTTGCGGTGGATAGAAGATTTAAGCGTGATGGCGAGCCGGATGCTGATTTTATTAATTGTGTAGCGTTTGGTAAGACTGGCGAGTTTATCGAGAGATATGGCCACAAGGGAACGAAGTTCGCTGTAGAAGGTAGAATTCAGACTGGTTCTTATACGAATAAGGATGGTCAGAAGGTCTATACAACTGACGTGGTAGTAGAGCAGGTAGAATTTGCAGAAAGTAAGGCTGCTTCTGACGGCAATAATAATTCTGCTACACCTAAAACAGCGTCTACGGGTGATGGTTTTATGAATATCCCTGATGGCATCGATGAAGAACTTCCTTTTAATTAAAAAGAGGTAAATCAATATGGCAGATAAAAAAGAAAGAGAATATGTCTGCGCATATGGTAAAAATTGTTTACACCACGGAGAAAAGGTTGAAGCCTCGGAATCCGTGGTGATTAGCAATAAACACTATCACTGGGATTGCGCTGGAATGAAACAAGAGATAAGTGATTGCGTGAACACTTATATGAGCTACATAGATGATAAAACACAGTTTCCTATTGTGTGTAGAATTATAAATACATTGGTATTTAAGAATAAAGTTCCTGTGGAATTTGTAAAAAAAAGTATTGAGAATTCTAGGTTGTATTACTCATCGAAACCAGTTCAGGTTTTGTATGGAATCAGAAAAATGTTTTGGGAAAAAGAATTTAGAGTATAGGCGGTGGATAGATGCTGATCGAGAAAAGCGACATTGAAAAAGCAAAAGATAAACTTGGTGATGATAATGCATTTTTAATGGCAGAATTACTTGAACTGGATAGTTTTGATGAAAAAAATCTAAAAGCTTGTTGCCCTTATCATAGCGAGGATACACCAAGTTTTATATATAATAAAAAGAACCATTCAATGCATTGTTTTGGCTGCAATAAAACGGTGGATATCATTGATGTATTGATGGAAAAAGGAAATACATTTTTAGAAGCGTCAAAATATTTGTTTGATAAAGCTGGTATTGAATATAGTTTCGGAGAAAAAGATGTTAAAACTCGTCATAATTATCGGTATCCCCATGAAGAACCTCTAAATGATAAACATAATGTTATTGAATACTGGGGAAAGCGTGGGATTTCAAAAAATGTAATTGATTACCTTGACATTCGAGAGGACTCACACGGAAATGGAGTATTTAATTTTTATGATACTAATGATGTATTAACCATGGTTAAGTATCGACCTGCAAGAACGATTGAAAAGCATTCTGGACAACCTAAAACATGGTGCCAAAAAGAAGCTGATACATCTGCAATACTATTTAACATGAACCGTGTTAATACATCGAAACCGTTATTGATAACAGAGGGAGAAACAGATTGTGCCAGTGCAATAGAAGCAGGATATATTAATACTGTAAGCGTACCTTTGGGAGCCGGTAATTTACATTGGATAGAAGAAAACTGGGAATGGTTAAATAGCTTTGATTCTATTATTATCTGGTCTGATAATGATGAAGCCGGTATCAAGATGAGAAAAGAATGTATTTATCGTTTGGGAACATGGCGAACAAAATATATATCTACGCCTGAATTTTATGAAAAAGAAAACGGCAAAAAAGTGCCGTTGAAGGATATTAATGATTGTTTACAAGTTGGTGGTAAAACATTCGTAATGGATCTTATTTCAAGTGCAAAAGATGTTCCAGTAAAAAGTGTTGTGGACTATTCCGAAATTGAGGAACTAGACATTTCTCAAATGGATGGTGTGAAAACAGGCATCAAGCCGTTAGACGATGAATTATTGAAAATTTTTTACGGAACATTAACCGTATTATCAGGAAGACCTGGTAGCGGCAAGACAAGTATTATAGATCAGACAATAGCACGAACTATTGACGATGGAAATCCGGTATTTCTTTTCAGTAAGGAAATGCCAGAGCGTATGAGTGCCAATTGGTTCAATACGATTATTGCCGGTAGAAGAAATATGGTTGAGCGTACAAGTCGTGACAATCGTAAATACTACATAGTACCGCAAGCCACACAGAAAAAAATGCAAGCGCATTATAGTAAAAAGCTTTTCATATATAGAGACGACGAGCCTAATGATGTAGATTCTGTTTTAAGATCTGCCGAAGAATGCGTGAGAAAATTTGGATGTAAGCTAATTGTACTTGATAATCTCATGATGATTGATTTGAATTGTTCTGAAAGCGATAAAAATACAGCACAGACAAATCTTATAAATGCATTAATTAAATTTGCGGCTAAATTCAATGTTGCCGTTGTCTTGATAGCGCATCCGAGAAAAACACAAGATACAAATTCTGATATTGAAATGTATGATATATCTGGTACTTCTAATATTATCAATCTTGCTATGAGATCCATAGGTCTTAGAAGAGTTTCCAAAAAAGAAAAAAATGATCCTAAATCCAAATGGCATAATTACGATGTGGTTTTAACTGTGATAAAAGATAGATTACTTGGTAAAGCTGATTTTCAGATGGGATTATGGTACGACTTAACATCACGTAGATTTTACACTGACTATGATGAATTTGATGCTCAATTTGCGTGGGATGATAATGTGTACACGGATATGCTTCCGTATGTTGACAGGACTATCGATAACACATTTCCAGATAAATAAGGAGAATTATTATTATGATGGATGAAGAATTAGATTTTTTGCTTGGAACAATGCAGTGGTCGTTCTCAAGGTTGAATTCATATTATAACTGTGCGTATGAATGGTTCTTGCACTATGTAGAATGTAATAAATCTGAGAATGGATTTTTTGGTGAATATGGCTCGCTGATTCATAAAATACTTGAAAAGTATGAAAAAGGAGAACTTTCATTATTTGAATTAAATGGGTATTATGAGGATCATTTTGATGAAGATGTTCCTCATGATGCTCCACCTAATAAATTCGTAAATATTAGGCAATCATATTATGACAAAGGTATTGATTACCTTGATAATATAGATCTTGATTTAGAAAAATATGAAATTCTTGGAGTTGAGAAGAAGGTAGAATTTAAAATTAATGACAAGGATTTTGTTGGATACATAGATTTACTTGTAAAAGATAAAGACACCGGCGAAATTATTATCATAGATCATAAATCGGCAAGTATTAAAATTCTTAAAAACGGTAAGATCAGTAAATCAGATCAGCAACATTTCTTAGAATTCAAAAGGCAACTCTATTTATATAGCATCCCAATTTTAAAAGAATATGGTTCTGTGTCTAAGTTGAGATGGAATATGTTCAAAGACCAAAAATGGATTGAGATTCCATGGGTACAAGAAGAGTATGAAGAAGCTATTCAATGGGCGAAGGATACTCTTGAGTTGATCGAAAAAGAAAAAGAGTGGAGACCTAATCCTGACTATTATTATTGTAATTATCTTTGTGGTCAGCGAAATCATGCATGTGAATATAAACCACAACCAACGAGTAAGAAGAACGAAATCGACAATAGACAGTATAACCCTGAAACTGACTCATATGAGTAGGAGGTGATATTATCAGTAACTATACAGTATATCATTTACATACAGAAGATTCTTTACTAGATAGTTGTACAAATTATAAATTATATGTAGATAGAGCAGTAGAACTTGGACAGAAGGCTATTTGTTTTTCGGAGCATGGTAATATTTACAACAATATTGAGAAGAAAATGTATGCAAATAGCAAAGGATTAAAATATCTACATGGCGTTGAGGTTTATTTGACAGCAGCACTTGAACCAAAACAAAGGGATAACTACCATACAATTCTTATAGCAAAGAATTTTGAAGGTATAAAAGAAATAAACATATTGGTTGACTTGTCTACACAATCAGACCATATGTACTATAAGCCAAGAATTACTTTCGATGAATTTTTTAATATTTCTGATAATGTCATTAAAATTTCTGCATGTCTTGCATCTCCATTGAGTAAATATCCTAATTTTATTGGGGAATTGGTTGATGAAAAAATAGCTGAATTAGAAAAAAATAAAGAAACTGAAGCTAACAGACTTTATACAGAACTAAATTCAGAAGCTGCAAGAGATCAGTGGATTGAAGATAGTACAATCATTCATAACACATCTTATGAAATATATGTAGAACAATGTATTGAAAAATCCAATAATGCATTTGATTTACAGATAGAAGAAGCAAAATCAGAATTGGAAAATGCAAAGATTGTATATGACAAACTGATGAAAACATACGACTATTATGAAATTCAGCCGCATGTTAAGTCTATGGATCAGATTCGATATAACAAAATGCTTTATGAAGCATCAAAAAAATATAACAAGCCTTTAATAGCAGGAACAGATACACATAGTATTGATAGTTACAAGGCTGAGTGCAGGAGTATTCTTCAGAAAGCAAAACATATTGAGTTTTCAAACGAAGATGAATTTGACCTTACATATAAATCGTATGACGAGTTAGTTGATATGTTCAAACAGCAAGGCTCTTTACCTATGAATGTTGTGTTGGAAGCTATCGAGAACACTAACCGCATGGCTGATTCTGTTACAGATTACGAATTAGATACAGCTTTTAAATATCCGATTCTCTATGACAATGAAGAAGAGGTATTTGTAGAGCGTATCTATAGAATGTATCATGAAAAGCTTGATAAAGGAATTATTCAACCAGATCCACGATATGAGGAGAATATAAAAGAAGAACTTCGAGTATTTAAGAAGATTGGTATGGTTGGATTTATGCTTTTCATGTCAGAATTGGTATGTTGGTGTTGGGATAATGGTATACCAATTGGTTTTTGTAGAGGCTCTGTTGGTGGTTCAACTATTGCATATTTAACAGATATTATTGATGTAAACCCTGTAGTATGGAATACGGTATTCTCTCGATTTGCCAATGAGGATAGAAAAGAGATTGGTGATATTGATTTGGATATTGCACCATCACAAAGACATTTAGTATATGAGCATATCATTGAAAAGTTTGGCGTTGATAAAACAGCATATGTGTTGGCTATCGGCACGATTTCTGACAAAGGTACTATTGATGAGATTGGACGAGCTTTGAATATGCCACTTGGAGATGTCAAGCAAGTAAAAGCTCAGTATTCATTATTTACCGATGGTATTACTGATTGCAATGACAAGATTAAGAAAATTGAATCTATTAATGGATATGAAAATAATGAAAAGTGCTTAAAAGACTTGGAAGAACTTAGAAGTAAACTTGAGTATAACGAAAAGTCTTTGAAGGACTTAAAAGAAAAACAATATCCTAAGTTATTCTATTATTTTGACGGCCTTGTAGGAACAGCAATTTCTCAGTCGATGCATCCAGCAGGTATTATTGTAAGTCCAGTAACACTACCTGATAATTATGGAACATTCTGGTCTAAGGATGGTAAGCGTATTTTGAGTATAAATATGGAAGAAATTCATGAAGTCTCCCTCGTAAAATACGATTTGCTTGGTCTGAAAAACATAGAAATTATCAAAGATACATGTGAATTAGCACATATTCCGTATCCGAAATCCCATACAGTCAATTGGAATGACGAGAAAGTTTGGGCGCATATTGCAGATAGTCCAGTGGGCATATTTCAGTTTGAATCAAAGTTTGCCTATGATTCAATGAAAAAGTTTGAATGTCATTGCGTAAACGACTTGTCGCTTGTAAATGCTTCAATCAGACCTTCAGGAGAATCATATAGAGATAGGTTATTAGCCCATGAACCAAACAAAAATCCATCGGAGTTGATTGATAAATTGTTGGAAGATAATCATGGATTCCTTATATTTCAGGAGGACACAATTAAATTCCTTACAAATATTTGTGGCTTGAGTGGTAGCGATGCTGATAATATTCGTAGAGCTATTGGACGTAAACAAAAAGATCGTCTTGAAGCTGCGTTACCATCTATTCTTGAAGGATATTGTAAGATGTCCTCTAAACCAAGAGAAAGAGCTGAAAAAGAAGCGCAAGAATTCTTGAAGATTATTGAAAATAGTGCGAATTATCAATTTGGATTTAATCATTCCACAGGATACTCGATGATTGGTTACATGTGCGCTTATCTTAGATATTATTATCCACGAGAATTTATTACTGCGTATCTAAATAATGCCAATAATGAAGATGACATTATGCTTGGTACAGAATTAGCAAAACAACTTGGTATTACAATTCATAGCATTAAATTCAGACATTCTATTGCAAAGTATTCTTGTGATAAAGATGGTATTTACAAGGGTATTGCTTCTGTAAAATTCCTAAACGAAGATGCTGCAAATGATTTATATTCCATTAAAGATGAGAAATTTAATACGTTTATTGACTTATTGGTAAGAATTTCTGGCCTTAAAGTTGATAACAGAAAACTTGAAATCTTGATTAAACTAGATTTCTTTGAAGAGTTTGGAGGTATTCGTTATCTTCTTATGTGTAATGATTTGTTTTCAAAGTATTATGGTAAGAAGCAAATGAAGAAGGATAAAGCCTTAGAATATGGACTTGATTTTGAAGTATTAAGGAAATGCTCTGATAAAGAGACACAGAAAACATTTATGGAATTGGACAGTATAAAGCTTTTAAATATTTTATTACTGAAGATTCCGAATGAAAAAACAGATATGAAAACAAAAATCGCATATCAAATTGAAAATCTTGGATATGTTGATATTGTTGATAAGAAATTAGCCGGTTACTGTGTAGCAACCGATCTTAACGTTGATTATTCTCCAAGAGTTAAACTATATGCTCTTGCTAATGGTAATACGATCCCTGTAAAAGTAAGTAAAAAAGTATTTAAGCAGAATCCTATAAGACGTGGAGACATCGTAAAGGTTACTGCTCAATATAAAAAGCCTAAGATGAAAAAGGTGGATGGAGAGTGGGTAGAAACGGATGAACAGGAATGGTGGATTTCTGAATATCAAATTTGTTAGGAGATGTAGATGAAACAGTATTACACCGAGAAAAATTACAAAGAATTACTATCACATCTTGTGATATTGATTGATACAAGAGAACAAAACAATAAAACTGTAACGGAATGGTTTGATAGAAATAGTATTAAATGGAAGTCAAGAGCATTAAAAACAGGAGATTATGGTTTTATGATTGAGAGCTGCCCTGAATTGGGCTTCTCAATCAATACCTATTTTTCTGATGAGATTTGCATAGAAAGAAAAAATTCCGTAAGTGAGTTAGCAGGAAATATAGCCAATGCTTCAAAAGATGATGATAGAATTTTCAAAGAATTTAACAGAATGATTAATATCGATAAAAATTACATTCTAATAGAGAATGATAGTATAGAGGATATTTTCACTGAAAACTACAAAACAAAATTGAATCCAACATCTTTTTTGCGAACATTACTCACATGGCAGAATCGTAATAATATGCACATTTATTTTATTAAAAGAGAATATATGGGTAGGATGATTTATGAACTGTGTAAAAATTGTTTGGATTCAAATATATTGAAATAACGGAGGATTTTATGGATAAAGTAAAAGTATTTGAAAGCCTTTTAAGTAAGTTTGAAACGGATGAAATTCGAAATTATTGTGAAGATATGATTAAGAAAATTCCAGATTATATTTTTACAATTCCAAGTAGTACATCTTTTAAGTATCATAATAAAACGCAATGTCAGCCTCATGGTCAGATTTTCCATATTCTAATGTTTGCAGAAGTTATGAATTACGTACTTGGATTAGAGTATGTAAAAGAGAAGACTACCGAAAGACAGAGAGATTGTTTACGCTGCACTCCAATTTTCCATGATGCAATCAAATGTGGATTAAACGGATCCCAGTATACGGTACACGAACATCCGATGCTCGCAGGTGAATGGGTAAGAAATACGTCTGTTGAACATGATGTAGATGTTGAAACAAAGGCTTATATTGCAAGATTATGTGAGAGCCATTCTGGTGAATGGACTTCTACAAATAGAAGTAAGACCGTACTGCCTAAACCTGAAAATGACGAGCAGTTCTTTGTACATATGTGTGATTATCTAGCAAGTAGATCTAATCTGGATATGACCTATTCTGAAGAAGTGCTTTCTGCATTAGGTGGCGTGGAAATTCCAAAAGATGAGTTACCTAAATTAGAAGAATGGATATTGCCTTTTGGTAAGTATAAGGGAAGAACTTTATTACAGATTAATGAAATCGATCCTGGTTATATAGCATGGGCGAAAGAAAATATGACTAGAGAACCAGTTAAGAGCTTATTGGCGCAGTTTTAGAGAATGATATAGTGAGAGGAATTGCATGGAATATAAAATAACAAAAATTACTCATTCAGGAACAAAAGGTGAAAGAGGTCAAGATAGAACCGATGGCAGATATCCAATGAGAATCGGAAGAACTGTAGAACTAGATTTAGACAATGTGAAACTTGGGAAACCAATGATTATAAATTATCTTAAAGATGCTGATGGTTCAGATTATAGCAATATGTATTTGCGAACAAGTTATGTTATATCGGTAATCAGTACTGCAAGTGCAGTATTCATTGAAACAATGAACAGTATTTTTACATTTGAGAAAACTGAATTTCTGGAATGCCTATAAATCGGGCGTTTCAGAAACTCAAAAAGCCAATGAAAGACGGATTTCGTAAGGAGGTAAAAATATGAAAGTAACGATTGATATGGAAAACTTAGAAACACTTGTTCAGACAACAATGGAGAAAAATATTGAGAACATTGTTAAAGAACAGATTGAAGGAACAGTTAGAAAGGTAGCAGACGATCTTTCTAAGAAAGTAATTGCAGATGAGGTATCTGAAAATTTCCAGCGTTTTGTTGATGAATACATAGCAAATACAAAAATCAAGGTTGGTGGAAATTATTGGGATGATACAGAAGAACAGGAATATACCGTTGAACAATATATAAAAAATGAATTAAAGGATAGACTTGATTCTGGAAAGTTAAGAGTAAAGAAGAAAGGATGCACAAGTTCATATTCAGATGATTTCGAACAGGTATCATTTGAAGAATATATTAATCGCCAGTTTGATTTTGATGAAATGATTAAGAAGGATTTAGATAAATTTATGGATGATATTCGCAAGCAGGTAAATAAAACCATGAAAGAAACTTTTGATAATTCTACCAAGAGTATGCTGTCAACTGCTGTACTTAATATCCTCGGTGCAAATGAGACATATAGACAGATTGAAAATAACATTAAGTGCATTGCAGATAAGCAGGTATAAGATATGGAAGAAGAAATTTATGAAAATGATTATGAGAAATGTGAATATTGCGAAGTAACATATTGGGAGAGCGATACTGGGTACATAGAATATGGATGTAGTTTAATTACTGGGAATAAAAGAGAAGCTGAGTGTTTAGGCGGTGATATAAATAATGGTTGTCCTCTATCATTCAAATATCAAATTGAAGGATAAGAGTGGAATCGACAGTTCTTTGTGAAGATTGGAGAAAAATATGGAAACAATTGTTGTAAACTTATTTGGCGAACCATCAGCAGGTAAGAGTACCTGTGCAATGGATATTACAGCACAATTAAAAAGAAACGGTATCAATGCTGAATATGTTTCAGAGTTTGCCAAGGATAAAGTATACGAAAATAATAATGAGGTATTTAAGCATCAAGAATATTTATTTGGTAAACAGTCGTTTAAAATGGGCAGAGTTAGAGATAAAGTACAGGTTATGGTTGTAGATTCGCCATTGATTTTATGTGCCGTATATAATAAAAATAATGTTTTAGGTGAAGAGTTTGACAGAACCGTATTGAATGTATTTAATTCATACAATAATAGAAATTATTTATTAACCAGACATCATTCTTATGAAAATGAAGGAAGATTTCAGAATGAGGACGAAGCAAAAGTTGTGAGAAAAGAAATTATTGATAAACTCGCCAAATATAGAATCAAGTATAAAGAAATAGCTTCTACAGAACAAAATTGCAAACATATAGTAGAAGAAATTATGGAGGAAATAAAAAATGAATAGTAAAGGACACTTATTTATTAGTCTGGGGAAATCGGCAATTAGAATTATTGGTGGTATTGTTGCATTGGTAAATGGTTCAATCATTCCATTAGCTGTTGGAATTATTGTCGCTGAAGTTGGTGGTGTGTTAGAAGAATTGGTAGATGAAAGATAACTAAACTTTCGTTTCAAAAGGAGGAGTACCTTGAAATTTTTATTATGGGAAATAAGAGTTAATCCATATAGCCTAGCAAAAATACAATGGATTTTATTCAAATTATTCGGATATAAACCGAAAAATCCTTGCGGTCACACAAAAACAGTATATGGATATTATTGTCATCAACCATTTAATCTAAAACATTGTGATGTTATCAATGACGGGAAAGTACATAAAGTTGTATGCAAATGTTGTGGTCACAGCATGATGGAAAGTAATTGTTATATAGATCTTAATGACGATAAAGAATGGATAAAATTTTAAAAATTAAGAAATGTCGGTTTCAATAGGAGAATAATATATTGGCAAAAACAATAGATATGAGCGGATTCGATCCATTACTTGATAATTTGGAAAAATATGTAAATAAGCAAGGTTATACTCTAGGTGATAAAGCAAGGCCATTACAGAAGCTATTACATTGCATTCAGTATTGCTATGTCCATGGAGTGTTAACAGATAGTCAAATGAAATCTGTACATAAGAAATTTATAAAGCAATTTCAAGATGCATTATATGAAAAGTAGAGAGGTAAAGCAACCATATGAAAGATTGCAAAGGTAATGAATTAAAAGTTGGAGACTCAGTCGTTTATGTGCATGGCAAAAATTCTAGTGCTTGTTTAGCAACTGGGAATGTTACAAAAATTTATTCAAACGACAAAGAGTGTAGTGTTGATGGAAATGCACATATTTATAATTTTAGAGTTATGAAGTTAGATTAATATGAAAAAATTTTCATTGTGAAGTACTTTGTAAAAATGGTGTACTTAATGATGGTATTCCGTTATTAAGCATAAAATGTACAGTATGTAATTATGGAAATCGTTTGGAATGGTGGAGGGATTAAGAAAGTGAAAAAATTACAAAATAATACATTACAACAGTTTATAGATAATTTAATTGAAGAGCTGAAAAATGAAAATGATAATAGGTTATATCATAAAGAAAAAGAGTTAAATATTCCTTTTATTATTTCGTCTTTATACCAGAGTTTTAAGAATGATAATCAAAATACATATAAGGATTTTATATCAGACTTAAAAATGTATCCATATTACGACATTTCCTTTAATGAACCTATAGATGATTTATATAGTATCATCGATGCAGACATTTCATTTTCATATAATTTAAACACAGATCAAGATATTCCTTATTATTCTTATAGAATTTGTTTCTCATATGATGAACGTCTTTATGAATATTGTAAATGTACCCCTGATATGCCGGATTATAGAGAAGACAAAGGATGCTGTGGACATGGCTGCGATGCTTCATTTTGCCAATTTACATTATACAAAATCCAGACTATCACAAATGATGAGTGGCATGGAGACGAACATGATTATTGGGATTTTGAAGACGAATTCTATATGAATGAGAAAGAACTTGCAGAAAAAAGAGAACAAGAAAATAAAAAACGAGAGATTCAGGAATTAAAAGATAGAATTAGTTCTGATAGTAAAGAACTAGCAGAATTGACAAGTGATTTTCCTGTTAATGTAGATGAAGAACTGGACAAGTATAAAAAGGTACTTGAATTTATGAAGAGTATAGGTTTATAAATATGAATCCGTTATTTCATCTGCATCATAAATTATATAATAAACGTTGCAAATTTTAATTAAAAGGAGAAAACAATGAAGAACACAAATTGGAAAATACCGGCAATTATTGCAGTAGGAGTTTTAGCAGTTATTTTGATGATCGTATTTGGAATTCAGAGTTCACAAAATAAAGCTATCGCACTTGATGAACAGGTTAATACCGCACAGTCAGATATTAAAGTTCAGGAAAAGAGAAGAGTTGACCTGGTGTATAACCTGGCTGATTGCGTAAAGCAGTATGATAAGCATGAATCAGAAACATTAAAGGCTATTGTAGATGGCAGAGGATCTACTGGTGATATTGAAAATGTGACAACAGCAATTACAGCAGTGGCTGAAGCTTATCCAGAATTAAAGTCTAATGAAAATTATAAGACTCTTATGAATGAATTATCTATGACTGAAAATTTAATTGCTGAATACCGTAGTAATTATAATAAGCAAATCAAGGAATATAAGAGATATGTTAGAAAATTTCCCACGAGAATGTTTCTTAATATTTTAGGATATGAAATTCAAGAGTATCAGTATTTGGACTACAATGCGCCTGTTGATGCGCCGCAGCATATCTTTGGAGAATAAAATATGGGATATACATATAGACATAGCAGAGGATTTAATCTTGGAAATTTTGAGATTACTAAGCGTGAGATATTGGCCAGCATTTCTATTATTGCTGTTATGATTCTTATTGGTGTTCTGATTTCTACAAAGATTTCTGAACACCAAATGGATCAGAACGAAATATATAATAAAGCTGTCAAAATAGAAAGTCAGGAGTTATTCCAGTATGGTATGGATACTAATGTTGGAAATGCTTTTGTATATGGCGATTTGAAAGCAGTTGATACAGTTACATATCCTGAAATCGGTGGAGAATATATGTATGTAGAGAAAGTAAAAGAGCGGTATACGATGCATACAAGAGTTGTTACATATACAACGGGCAGTGGAAAAACAAAACAAACTCATACAAGAACAGAAACATATTGGACTTGGGATAGAGTTGGAAGTGAAGATGTCAAATGTAAAGAAATTTTATTCTGTGGTGTGACTTTTGAAAGTTATAAAATTAATTTACCAAGTGCAGACTATATTGACACAATTAAGGAATCGAATCATATAAGATATGTATACTATGGTGTTGGTACAGAGTATAAAGGAACGATTTTCACGGATTTGAGAAACAAAACAATTTCAGATAATACGCATTTTTATAATAATTCGACAATTGACGAGACAATAGAATATTTGGAATCTAATTTTGCAATTGTTATTTTCTGGGTATTTTGGATTATTTTTATTTGTTTCGTTGTATATGGATTTTATTATTTGGACAATAATTGGTTGGAATAAGGAGTTTATATGAGAGTAGCATTAACAGGACATAGACCTCAGAGATTAGGATTACCAGACGATGAATTAAACATTCAGTGGGCAAAAATCGGACATTGGATTTTTAATCAGATTCTTAATGTATCAGATGTTTATTGTGGTATGGCAAATGGCTCTGATATTTTAATTGGATTAAATGCTTGTGCCATCAAGCAAAGTTATAGACAAATTTCACCTGAAATGGAGAAAAATAGGGATTTAAAATTGCATTGCATATTGCCATGTAAAAACTATAATGCATCTAATAAATATTATAGTAAATTGAAAAATGAAGCGGATGAATGGGTTGAGTTATCTGACGAATTCTATAAAGGATGCGACAATGCCAGAGATCAGTATATGGTTGATCATTGTGACGTACTATTAGCAATTTGGGACGGTAATAAGTCTGGCGGTGTATGGTCTACAGTTCGTAAGGCTCAGAAAGCTGGAAAACAAATTATCTATTGCCCTAAAGAAATTTTGAATATTGAATGAAACGCAGGTTTCGTAATTGTTGGGAGCGTATTATGGGAGATTATTATTACTTTTATTCACCCAAAGATGGGAAACTGGTGGATGAAGGAAAATACGTAGGTATGCCATTTTTATATAATGAAGCGGATAAATACGGAAAAGACTGTGCGATAAAATGTGATGATTATAATAAAATTGATTCATGGTCTATAGATAAAACATCAGAATTTTATAAACAATATTTTAGTTTTCCACCTAATTATGAATTCGTTATTTATTATTCACGAGAAGAAATTATAGAAATGCAAAAGTTGATGACTTGTAATGAGACATTATTGGAAGAAATTTTGAATGAAAATAATCTGGACGGACTAATAGTATTAATTGATTAGATACTTTGGAAGGAGAAAGATTAATGGCTGATATTGCAGTAAGCAAAATGATTTATGATATTTTAGATAAATATAATGATGAAGAAAAAGACTGTTATTATCAATATAGAAGAGAAGACGACTCTGATATTAATATCGAAGATGAACTAATACGCATGTTTATTGATAATAGTGTAGAATTTAAAATTGATATTACGGATGCTTTTGATTCTCCTGGTTATGATTGTAGTGTGTTATCAATTGCTTATATCCAGTCAGTTTCTTCTCTTGGTGCAAAATCTCTTAGACTAGAAACTGTATTATTAGAAAATATGTAGGAGAATAAAAATGACAACAGAAGAGATGAAAGAGTATTTATTATCAACAGGTTTATATGACGATGATAACCCAAGAACAGTTCTATTTTACGAAGAAAAAATGATGGATACTGATAAAACTGTTCCAATCAAAGAACTTGTTGAAAGGTTTATCGAAATTGATAAGGAATATGAAGGACGACCTTGGAATATTTTACAAATATTAACGAATATTAATATTATTATTCCTGTTGAAGATAGAAAATGTGTTTATGATGTAGATAGAGTGATTGAAAAATTAAAAGAAGCTGCATATAGAATAGATGATAGTGCCACCCTAAGTTCAAGAGATGTTGTAAATGAAGAAGACGCTATTGATATTGTGAAAGCAGGTGGTGTAAATGATACGTATAGAAACAGTTGATCTATATAAAACAATTCAAGAATCTTTTCCTAAAATTCTCATTAAAAACCTTACTGAACATGAAAGAATCTGTCCTGTCTGTAATGGACTTGGTATGAGAATAGAAGACAATATATATGGAATTAAAGGTGACACTTCAGAAGCCGGTAGAAAATATCGTTTCCCATATGAACATCAAGCTCTATCATTTTGCAGAAGTTGTTATAACGGAGTGCAAAGTTTATGTCCATATTGTGGACAGCCTTATAAAAATCAAGCATATTTACACTGTGATTGTGAAGGTCAGAAGAAAGCTGATGAAGAAGAGAGAATGAGAAAGTGGAATGAGAAAGTTGCTAATGCTGTTGCAGTTGGTGAAAAAGATGTAAATACAATGCTGTACTGCGAAGAGTTTGATGAGTATTACGACACAGTTGATGATTTCTTTGAAGATTATTATTGTAAGTATTCAGATGAAGATATCTATAATAGACCAGAGAGATTATGGGTTACTTCTGTTGAAAATATTTTTATTGACGCAGCCAATATGATAGAAGACGCTTGTACAAATTTACACGAAGATGCTTATGAGCAGTGTGATGAAAAATCTTTACAGGAACTATTAGATGATTGGTGTAAAAAACAGACTGGAACTACTACATATTATCCTTGCTATAAGCAGTATGTGGTTATTGATTGGTCAAAATATTAAGATGAAAGCGTTGTTTCGAGTGAGGAGTAGAAATGGTTGGAAATTATAAAGTGATTACTTTGTGCGGAAGTACGAAATTTAAAGATGAATTTATGAAAGTTGAGAAAAAGCTTACGTTGGATGGAAATATAGTTATAAGCGTAGGACTCTTTGGACATTCTGGTGATCAGGAAGTCTGGGATGGTATGGATGAGGGAACTTTATCTAAAACGAAAAAGATGCTTGATGATATGCATAAGAGAAAAATTGATATGGCTGATGAAATTTTTGTAATCAATGTAGGTGGTTATATTGGAGAGTCAACAAAATCGGAAATTGAATATGCGAAAAGGCATAATAAAAAAGTAAATTATTTAGACAATTATATTAACCATTACATTGAAAAAGAAACATTAAAAGATATCTTGAATAAAATACCGTGTGAAAAAAATTGCCAATGTTGTTTGCGTGATGGCATATCATGGTGCTTTAAGCCAAAAAAAGAAGGTTATATTGTTGGTGATTTAGTTGAACACATAACTAAAGAATTAATGAATGAATAAAGAGAGAATACGCATGGATAAAATTGCAAAAGAATTTCAGAATAATCACAAGAAAGGAACCGTATCAAATATGACCAGCTACAGCTTCAAATATTCAGAGACAAGTAAGAATGGCAGTGTAAATGAAGTGGTGTATATGAAGTCGTATTTTATGGATTTATAAAATATACGGAGAAGCATAATGATATATAAAGAAGAAGTAAGAGATTTATTTTCAGTATCAGAAGATTATTATTTAGCACATTGTATTAGCGCAGATTTCGGTATGGGCAAAGGTATTGTCGTAGAATTTAATAAACGATTTGATATAAAAAATAAACTGCAAACAAAATATCCTAATTTTGTTAACGATTACCATCATTATAAATATGGTGGTATGGCACTTATTGAAGGTCGTGTTATAAATCTTATAACAAAAGAAAGATATTGGGAGAAGCCAACATACGAAACTTTAAGAAATGCATTAAATACTGCCAAAATACGTTTACCGTTAGAGTGTAAGAAAATTGCAATGCCGGTTATTGGCTGCGGACTGGATCGCTTAGAGTGGAGCAAGGTATCAGATATTATCAAAGATGTATTTTCTGATACGGATATTGAAATTTTGGTTTGCAAAATTAAATAACGAATCTAAAATTTCATATAGAACCGAAGGAGTAATATGTTTCAGAATAAAATGAGTTATGATTTATTGCTACAAAGTAGAATAAATTATTATAAGTCGAATGATGATGATATATATTTCCAATTCCATTGTTTATATAATGCATCAACAGAATTATATGACAGAACATTAACAGATATGAGAAGCCCATATGATCCAACAGAAGCGTTTATTTATGGAAGATATAAGTCGCTTTCTAATGCAAATGCTAAAAGAACATATGATAAATGTATTAATGGAATTGAAAATATTACACATAAACCATTTGAATATAAACGATGGAAGAATTGCGTAAGGCAATATTTCAATTTATCTGCACAAAATTGGATTGATATGGCTGAACATTTATATGAAAGCGGTAAAATTCAAAGTGAAATACTTAAATATGTTAATCCGTTTCAATTTATTAATTGCAACGTATGAGGAAACAAATAAATGAAAATTTTAAGAACAAGAAAGGAGAGTACCTTATCCTAGTGAAACTAGGTTGTTATGAGATTAGTATGGTGAATCATAACGTAAAATAAAACTGAGTGGATCTAAACCAATCCGATTGTTCTATTACCATTCACCGATGGATTCGGTAAATGGTTGGTATGAATCCGATATACGATGAGTATATTACATTTTTGAGAAATAATTCAGGTGAGAAATTACCTGATTTGATGGAAGGTTATTTTTGGCTTGATAAACAAATTATAAAAGGATTTGATTTACAAGGCCAGGAACACAAATTTTATAGAGTAAAAGTTTCCGATGATTTGGAAACAGTAGAAGTAGTAAAACTGAAGAATTATGACAATATATCAGAAGTTGCATTATCGAGCTGGAAGCGTTTAATTGATTTACAAAAAGAACATTTGATGCAACTCGAAACCGATTCTCTAAATCTGATTAGGGAAAAGATGGTGAAATTTAAAGACTTCACTCCAATCATTCCGGTATCTATGGGTAAGGACTCAATGCTTACCTGTCATCTCGTCAGAAAACTATATCCAAACACGAAGGCAATATTTAATAATACTTCACTTGACTGTGCAGACACTTATATAATGGCTAAACAATTTTATAATTGCGAGATCATGAATCCCGATAGAGGATTTTATCAGTATATAGAGTCAGACCATATGATACCAACAAGAATGAGTCGCTTTTGCTGCCGTATATTCAAAGTTGGAGTAATGGTTTCACAGCTCGACCACAATCATCCGTATCTTATATGGATGGGAATGAGAAACGAAGAATCTAATACTCGTAGTGGTTATCAAGATGAATGGATAAATGAAGCTGAGTGGGGAGAAACGTGTTGGCAAGGTATTTTGCCTATAAGAAAATGGACTGAAATGGATGTATGGCTTTATACAATCTGGAAAGATATTGAAATAAATCCAAAGTATAAAAAAGGATATTCTCGCTGCGGATGCAACGTATCATGCCCATATTATGCGAAGTCAACATGGATCCTGGATAAGTATTGGTATCCATATGCTTACAATAGATGGAGAAATATCTTAAGAGATGATTTTATCAATAATAAGAAATGGATAATTATGAATTGCACTATAGATGAATATCTTACGCAAGCTTGGAGTGGTGGTACTTTTAGAGATGAACCGACTGATCAAGTAATAGAAGAATTTGCAGAGTACAATGGACTGAATCATGAAATGGCAGTTCAATATTTTAACAAGGAATGTTGTGGTTGTAAAAAGAAAATAAAACATAAAGAAGTTGTATCAATGAATTTGAAACTGCATGGCAGAAATATCAATAAATTTTATTGTAAAAAATGTCTTATGAAAGAATTTGGTTGGACTTCTGATGATTGGAATAAGCAGATTGATACTTTTAAGAATCAAGGCTGCGCTTTGTTTTAATGGAGAATAAATATATAGAAAGGTGGTGAAAGCAGTGCATCCAAGTGAATTTTTTGATAACTGTTCAATTCAAACTGGAATTGATACATTAGAAATCTACGATGATGATTTGAAGGATAAGCTAAAGAGTATTCATCCTAAAAATTTTCTAAAAACTAAAATTACTCTACCGGTATATAAGATTAATTTGTCTTATATGACTGAGAAAAATAATTATAAGACGGTAGATAGATATGCCATTTTGGATTCCAAAGATGAAGATGAATATGTAGATTTTTGGATTGATATGTTCGTACAGGATTATAACAGAGACAATCCTAATCACAAAATGATAGAGTGTAGCATAAACAGTATTGACTTATTAGGCGAGGCTGTGCTGCCGATTGGTTAGCTTTTTATCACCGTATGTATTTAACACCTTTGATTAGCAAAGGTTGTCACGATGATTTATAAGACGGATCATTGGTTTATATAAATCGAAAAAGTAATGTGATAGTGACGTAAAAGGACACTCACTAAGTATGGCTTTACCTCATTGAAATGAAATAATTTTCAGTGAGGAAAGTACATATTGGTACAGAAAGCTAATACAATTGAAGAGCTATTACAGGATTGTCCTGTGAATTCAGTAATAGGAGACAACTTAATAAGAGCATGGTCAAAAATAAATAGTGATAAATATAAGAAAATTGCATGTGCTATTTCCGGTGGATCTGATAGCGATGTAATGCTTGATATTGTTTGGAAATGTGATAAATATAATAAAGTCACATATGTATGGTTTGATACTGGATTAGAGTATCAAGCAACAAAAGATCATTTAAAATATCTTGAACAAAAATACAATATAAAAATTTATTCATATAGAGCAATAAAACCAATTCCCGTATCATGTAAACAATATGGTCAGCCATTCATATCAAAGCAAGTCAGCGATTATATTTCAAGATTGCAAAAACACAATTTTAGGTGGGAAGATAAATCTTTTGAAGAATTATATGAGAAATATCCGAGATGTAAAAGTGCATTGGAATGGTGGTGTAATAATAAGAAATCAGATACTTTCAATATTCGTAGAAATAAGTATTTAAAGGAATACATGGTTAAATATCCGCCACAGTTTAACATATCTTCAAAATGTTGTTTATATGCTAAGAAAAATGTAATGCATAAGCTTATAAATGAAGTAAATTATGATCTAAATATTATTGGAGTTAGGAAAGCAGAGGGTGGAACTAGAGCTACGGCATATAAATCTTGTTTTGATGAAAACGCTTCTGGCTGTGATAACTACAGGCCTTTATTCTGGTATAAGAACAACGATAAAGATTGTTATGATGCTGCTTATGCAATCGAGCATAGTAGTTGTTACACAGAATATGGATTAAAAAGAACTGGTTGCGCTGGCTGTCCTTTCGGAAGGGATTTTGAATATGAGCTGGAAGTAATTGAAAAATATGAGCCTAAATTGTATGAGGCAGTAAATAATATTTTCGGCAATTCTTATGAATATACCAGGAAATATAAACAGTTTTGTAAAGAAATGAAAGAAAATAGATCTTGAAATATTTTTTTCATTGTTCTCTGTCAAAATACTTTAATCTACAGAGATTGCGCAATCATTTTTATCCTAGAATTTACTGTTAAATCCTTTCTTTTTAACAATGTCTTACAAAACCATCTAAAATAGGTACGTCTACCTATACCAGATGAAAAAAATAATTTGCGAGAAAAGATCAGTAGTGGAGAGCCATTAAAATTGTTAATAGGTGGTTCTCCATGCACACACTGGTCTATTGCTCAGAGGAAGAATCGTGAAACAAGAGCTGAAGGCATAGGATGGGAATTATTTCTAAATTATGTAATAGCAAAAGAAAAATGGAAGCCAGACATATTTTTATATGAAAATAATGAATCCGCAGCCGATGAGATTAAGAATCAAATTAGTGAAGAACTTGGTTATTCACTTTTACATATTAATAGTGCCCTAGTATCGGCACAACAAAGAAAAAGAATATATTGTACAAATATTCCTAATGTTTCACAGCCAAGTGATAGACATATATTCTTAAAAGATATACTTGAATATGGGATTGTAGAGAATGAAAATGCCTATTTATTAAAACATCAATCTGGCAATGCTGTGCAGACAGATAATGAACCTATTCGTATTGGCGATATTGATACAACAGCTCAAGCACATAGAGTTTATAGTTCTGACGGAAAGAGTGTAAATCTTACAAGTAATGGTAGAGGACAAGGTGCAAAAACCGGATTATATATGACTCCAATATCTATCACAGAAGATAGTTTTAAACATCTGACTGAAAAGGAAATGGAATATATGGTTAGAACGGTAGCTGGTGGTAGAAATCATTTTGACTTTGGTTATATCCAAGTATCTAATAAAGATAAATCTCAATGTCTATTAGCAAATCTACATAAAGGCGTTCCATATAATGTCATGTGTGAAGAAATCCAAGTAATCGATTTAAGTAGATATGAACAAATTCAATGGTTTGAAAATGGTAACTTATCAGTCGATGGCAAGATGATATATCTAGTAAAAGATGGATTAATTGGTTACAAAGATGGATTATATCCTATCAAATTAAATGACGGATATTATGTCATTCGAAAACTTACTCCATTAGAATGCGAACGATTACAAACTTTACCAGATGGGTATACAGCAGCTCCTAAAAATAGCGCAACACAGAGATATAAACAAATTGGAAATGGATGGACAGCAGAAGTTATTATTCACATTTTGGAACAAGGATTAAAAGATATACCAAAAGATCATCCAATAGAAGTTTTAAGCTTATACGATGGAATTGCAACAGGAAGATATTGTTTAGAAAAGATGGGTTTTACTAATATTAAATACAAAGCTTATGAGATTGATAAATATGCGATGAATGTGGCAACGTACAATTATCCAGATATAGAAGAATGTGGTGATGTATTTCAGGTTAGAAATGATGATTGGGTATATTAAATAGAGAATAACTAAGTAAAAGAAATCCACATTTCGAGAGGAGAAATATTTATGAGATGGAAGCAGACAGTAGAATCGAAACCTTACCATGGTCAGATAAGACATGTAACTAAATTCGCATTATTTCCAATAAAATGTGTAAATGGCGAATGTGCTTGGTTGGAAAAAGTAAATATTATTGAAGAGTATAGGATTGATCCTGTTGGACATTGGATCAACAAAGCGTTTGTGAAATAGAATTGGAGGCTTTCAATGAAATTAATACTTAAATATTTAATATATCCAAACATTGAAAAATATTATTGTGATCTAACGTCTGAATTAGATAAAATGGCAAAATTGGATCGATATAAACATTATATATTAGTTGACAATTATTGTAAGAATAATAGATTCTATGCCATTAGATTTCCTGATGGTACTACGGTTGGAGCAATTTATTTTGATGAAAATAATCTCATTACAAAAATAACTATTGATACCAATTATGTTGTTAAAACATATCCTTCCGATGTGTTAGATCAACTTCAAAAATATGTAGGGCAGAAGATAGAATTTTAGAAGAATCCATTCTTTCATAAGGAGATTAATAATGACTGTAAGAGAGTTGATTCAAAAATTACTTTTATCAACTAAATTAGATGATGAAGTAAGGCTATTATTAGACACAGAGGGTTGTTGTTTGAAATTGAATGTGATTGATACCATTTCTGATAATGATAACGTATCAATTATAGTAAAATTTGCAGATTAAGGAGAATAAGAAAGTATGAGTTGTAAATATCCAAAAGATAGTAGAAGTTATAAGTTTTGTATGGGATGTTCAGATAAAAATTATTGTGTAGATTCATCTATTCCTAAAATTCAGATGGATATACTTTCATCTGCATCTCAAGCAAGTCAAATGACAAAGGAAAACATTGAAAATTGTTATACGCAAGAATTGATTGAGATTACAAAGAAAATTAATAAAGCCATTGCAGATGGAAAATTTTCAATTAGTGGAAATGGTAGTCTCAAGCATGGAATCGTAGAAAAACTAAAAGAATTAGGATATAAAGTAGAAACTGGATGTCCTATGAATGATCCATATTGGATTATTAGTTGGAAGTAAAGGAGAATAATTATGTATCAGAACTGTTGTAAAAAGTGTGGAAGCGTCTCTTTACATACAGAAACAAAAGGTAGTGCGACTGGATTGTACTGTAATGATTGTGGAGCATGGGTAAAATGGCTAGGAAAAGATGAAAAAAGAGCATTCGAATATGCTATGAGAAATGCTACAAAACAAGAATCGGAGGCCACAAATAACTATATTGAAAATATTTCAAAACCTACTGGTGTGCATTTTAATGATGAATCTGATATTTTTGGAAGACTTAATAGATTTTCAGACGGTATAGATTTCGCAATAGATAGTATGTTAGAAAGCCATACTGAGAAACATGATCAGATGATCTATAACAACGCATATGTTTATGCATTGGAAAAATGTAAAGAATGTTTATCTAATGTTATTGAAGGCAGAGAATATAACGATTTCGGGGAAAATAACTATGAAGAATAAAACAAATTTATATGAAGTTGCTGAACTGATTAATCCGAGAGATTGTGATAACCGTGTGATCCTTGCGGTATATCAGCATACATTACGAGACGAAAAGATATTACAGGATAATCTGCCAATCATGATAGAAACCATAAGAGATTATATCAGAGAAGTGGAAATACATACGCACCTTACAGATTTACTTTCCAGACTCATATGGGATTCACAAAAACTGGCGATACGAGAAGAAATTATACTGCGGAAAAGAAATATGGAGCTGTTAAGAAATAAAATAAATACAGGTATCAGTCCGTATTATTGGTGTATCTATAAAGAATTTGATTGGTATATTGAAGGTATTTATTACAAGGCAGACTATGTAATTTCTTTGGAAAAACCAGATACTCCAACTTTTTGGTGACGATTCGGAAATAGTGGAAAAGTTATAACTAAATTTGTGTTTCAAAAGGAGAATATATGAAAGTAAGTATTGGAGACAAAGTATATATTCCAGGTGAGAAAAGACCATACACGGTTCGAGTTAGAGATGACAGATATATTATCTGCACAAAACCATACAATCCACAACGAACAGTTTTATATTTTATCATTGATTTAATAAGGAAATGGAGAGCACCTGATGATAGATTATTCTGTTCAGGATATGAAACTGATGAACAGTGTAAGAAAAGACTTTCTGAATTGCAGTGTGGAGATATTGAGTTGAGTAGACGTAGAGGATTACCACTTGACATTGATATAGAATAAAACGAATAAGGAAGAGATAAATGGAATTAATTTTACAAGGATGGTTGGATACAGACGATTGTGGAAATATAGGACTTAAATATAGTAGGAATGATTATAGTTGGAATTGTGAAAGTCTTTCTTGCCTGATTATGGATTATTTCAATTACATGAGAATAGATGAAGGACTTGGAAGGAAGTTAACAACTATAGAAGATGCACATTTGAGTATTTGGTTTTCTGATGAAGAATGTACTTTAGAAGAAGCACAAATGAATTTCGAGAGTTATGTGGTAACTGGAAATTTGCTAACGCAAGGACATTATGTTGGATACTCTGAATATACCATTACAGGATTTAATGTAGATGATCTAATCATTGGTGGACATAATTTGGATTATGAACTAAAGCAACATATTGGACAGTATATACATTTTATTTTAACAGATTGATTCGAGGTTTTGTATGAATAAATATTTAATGGACGATAGAGATTTTTATCTTAATAGATTTAAGAATATCATAAAAACTGATACTGGATACAAATTACAACCGGTTTATGCTGAAGATAATAACCATGAAATCATAAAGTTAACGAATTGTAATGATGAAAAATGTTGTGATATATGCATCCATCACTATCGCATTGCTGGATTACATACTTGTGAAATCAGAAATCAAATAGAACCAAACCTAATAAAAAATGCAATTATTCCATGCAGTTGGTGTAACTCGTGTGATGCATTCACGCCTGTATATCCTTTAAATGTCATTAATTCAGAAGAAGAGATGATTCAATTTATAGAAAAAACTGAAAACTTTTTCGGTTGCGTAGAGGAATATGAAGCATATTATGGATTTGAAAGAAAATGGGACGAAGAAACAGGCGAAGTCCTTGAGACAGTGAGAGAATATTATAACAGAAGCGGTAAATTTGAAAATATACCAGATAAATATCCATGTGTAATCTATTTTTCATATGTGAATTTGATGAATGTTCATTGTGATAACGATGATTTACTGTGGATTTATATTGGAGAAGAAAAGGAGAAATAAGTTATGCCGGTACATGATGATTTAGGCTGCCGTATGAAAACATTTTATGAGCAGATTCCAAAGACAAGGTTAATGAGAAGATGTCCAGTTGTTATCCGTTGCGATGGGCGATCTTTTCATACATTTACAAAAAAATTTCAAAAACCATTCGATGAAGTTTTAATTAAGACGATGCAGGAAACGATGAAGTATCTTTGTGAAAATATCCAGGGATGCGTACTCGGCTATACTCAATCAGATGAAATAACATTAATTCTTATCGATTATAAAAAGCTTACTTCTTCTGCATTTTTCGATTATGAAGTACAGAAAATTTGTAGTATTACTGCGAGTATGGCGACCATGGCTTTCAATAAATTTTTCGAAAAGAATATCCAAGAGTTTAGCGAGTCAAACGAATGCAGAGGACTCGATATAAAATACTTAGATATATATCGAGAAGCATTAAATAAAGGAGCTATGTTTGATGCTCGTTGCTTCAATATTCCTAAAGAAGAAGTAACGAATTTAGTGTACTGGAGACAACTTGATGCGACTCGAAATTCCATTCAGATGGTTGGACAGGCTAATTTTTCTCATAAGGAATTACAGAATAAATCCTGTAATGATATTCAGGATATGCTAATGACTCAGAAAGAAATTAACTGGAATAATCTACCTACATATCAGAAGAGGGGTAGTTGTTGTGTTAAAAATAAGATTATTATCGATAATGATGGAGTAATCGAAACAGCTCAATTGAGAAATACGTCTAAACCTGAAAACGAATGGATTATTGATAAAAAAATTCCTATTTTTAAAGGTGAAGGCAGAGATTATATTGACAGATTAATTTATGTTGGAGAAGACTAAATACGGCTTTCATTTGGAGAATAATATGATAATAGATGCAAATGATGATCATTTAATTTGGACGAAAGGTAACAAAACTTATAAATCTGACTATGATGATTTAATCGATGCTTATGAAAATATTGAAAAGATTAAGCATATTATTTGGACTCATAGATTTACAGATGAAGAATGCTTGGAACATATTATTGAAACTATAGGATTGAAAGTAAAGGGAAAGAGGTAGAATGATGGAAAAAATTTTGATTGTAGTAGATATGCAGAATGATTTTATTGATGGAGAGCTTGGAAGTAAAGAAGCAAAAGCCATCGTTCCTAGAGTAAAGGACAAGATTTTAGAATATCAGAAAAATGGAGACACCATTATTTTTACAAGAGATACCCATCAAGAAGATTATTTGGAAACATCTGAAGGAAAGAAACTTCCTATTAAACATTGCATCAAAGGAACACATGGATGGAATATAGGTCTTGAAATCATTCCTAGCAATTATAAAATTATCGATAAATATACATTTGGAAACAGATTTTGGGATGATGATTTAAGAAATTATATCTGTGGTCATTATCCAAATGTTGAAATAGAACTTTGTGGATTGGATTCAGATATTTGCGTAGTTACAAACGCTCTTATTATAAAAACATTATATCCAGAAGCAGAGGTAACTGTAGACGCTAGTTGCTGTGCAGGATCTACGTTAGAAAGACATAAGGCAGCTATGGAAGTAATGAAGAGTTGTCAGATTAATGTGATTGGAGAATTATGATATGAAGCAGATTATTAATAGTTTATTAGAGACAGACATGTATAAATTTTCAATGGGTCAGGCAATCTATCATCAGTTCAGTGATTATAAGACCACCTGGAGCTTTAAGTGTCGAAATAAAGGTGTGTTCTTTACACCTGTAATGGTAGAGGAGATCAGAAGACAGATTAAGATGTACTGTGGTCTTAGATTCACAGAAGATGAACTCACATACATTGATAATATCAAGTGGATGAAAGGATCATATGTAGATTTTCTGAGATTGTGGCAGCCTCGATATGAAGATTTTGTGATTACAACAAATTCTCCATGCGGTTTATCTATTGAGACAAAAGGCACATGGTTGAATACATCCATGTATGAGATTCCTACACTAGCGATTGTAAATGAAGTTTATTTTAGAATGGCATATAACTACGATGAATTGCTTAACAGCTTCAAAGAAAGACTCGACCAGAAGTATGAAAATCTTAAGAGTGGAAAGTGGTATGCAGGTACATTTTCTGAATTTGGACTGAGACGTAGACTATCTGCTGAAGCACAGGAATTAGCAGTACAGAAATTTTCTCATCTAAATGATACAGCTCATTGCTCTTCAAAATTCATAGGCACATCTAATGTATATCTTGCTAAGAAATATAATCTTACTCCTGTTGGAACCATGGCTCATGAATGGATTATGTGTACTGGACAGGGTAATCACAAACACAATCCTTCTTATTCTAATTGGTATGCACTGGATGCCTGGGTAAGAGAGTATGGAGTATTAAATGGTATTGCTTTAACAGATACAATTACAACTGATTGCTTCCTGAAAGATTTCCAATTAACATATGCAACTTTATTTTCCGGTGTGCGACATGACAGCGGCGATCCGTTTGAATGGGGAGAAAAGATGATCGCCCACTATGAATCTTTGGGGATTAATCCTAAGACAAAGACATTGTTATTCAGCGATAGTTTGGATTTTGAAAGAGCTGATCAGTTATTTAGACATTTTAACGGTAGAGTAAACGTAGCATTTGGAATTGGCACGTATCTGAGCAATGATACCGACGTACCGGCTTTAAATATTGTAATGAAGACAACTAAATGTAATGGAATGGATGTAGCGAAAATCTCAGATGTTGTCGGTAAAGGTATGTGTAAAAATCCTGACTATGTTGATTATTTAAACAGATGTATTAAATGGAGAATGGAACATGAATAAAATTTTACTTATTCCTGGTAGTTTCAATCCTATTACAAATGCTCATGTAGATATGGCGTTAGCTGCTAAAAAGGCAGTTAATGCCGATTCCATCTATTTTATACCGGCTCATGATACATATGTAGCTAAAAAGAAAACATTAATTCCTGGATATTGTAGAGTTGAATTAATCAATTCCATGGATAATTGTGCTGAAAATAATATTCATGCATTAGATATTGAGACAACAAGTTTCTTTCCGCAGAGAACGTATAATACAATTTCTCAGTTAAGAGAAGAAGCGGAAAAGAATTATGAATTCAATGAATATTATATCTGCCTTGGAATGGATAACATCAAAACTTTATCCAGTTGGTATAATTGGGAGCCATTTGTAAACGAATATAATTTTGTCGCATGTGTAAGAGAAGGACAAAATTTGAATGAAGCATTGAAAGATGCTAATTTGACTAATTATAGAAATCACTTTACAGAGATTAAAATTCCAGAAAATCATACATCATCCAGTTTAGTAAGAGATTTATGTGAAAAAGGAGAATTTAATAGAGTGAAGGAATTAGTTCCTGAAAATGTATATGAATATTTAGTTCGATTTTATGATGTGATGAATCGAATGTAAGGAGGAAAATATATAAATGTTTGATGCAAAGATTGTAAAAAACGAAGTAGTACAGTGGATCAGATATTGGTTTGATAAAAATGGTAAGGATTGTAATGCGGTAATTGGAATATCAGGCGGTAAGGATTCCAGTGTTGTGGCTGCTCTGTGTGTAGAAGCTCTTGGGAAGGATAGAGTAATTGGTGTACTTATGCCATGTGGAGAACAATCAGATATTGAGTATTCTGATATGCTTATTAATCACTTAGGTATCAAGAGTTACACAATGAATGTTTATGATGCCGTAAATGGAGTCATTCAGCAGTTCTCTCCTGAAATTTCTGTAAGTTCTCAAACTATTACAAATCTTCCAGCTCGTATTAGGATGGCTACTTTATATGCAATTTCTCAGTCTTTGAATGGCCGTGTTGCTAATACATGTAATTATTCAGAAGATTATGTAGGATACGCCACAAAATTTGGGGACGCAGCAGGAGATTTCAGTCCATTATCTTATTTAACGGTTACAGAGGTAAAAGCTATTGGCCGTGAACTAGATCTTCCAACAAAATTAATAGACAAAACGCCTACAGATGGGTTATGTGGAAAGACGGATGAAGACAATCTTGGTTTTACTTATGACGTACTTGATAGATATATCAGAACTGGAGAAATTGATGACTTAGATATCAAGGCAAAAATTGATTCAATGCATGAAAAAAATTTGTTTAAATTGAGACCAATGGACGCTTTTGAGTATCAAAAGTACATTTTTTAGCAGATGAAACTGCGCTTTCGTAAGGAGAAAAAATTGGAAGAAGATATTATACAAATATCAATAGAAAAGCTAAAAAAGATTGTAACAGAATTGGATTCAAGAGATTCTTCTTGTAATTTAATATATGAAGAATTTTACATATACAGTTGGGCAGAATTATGCGATGAAGCAATTAAATTATTAAAAAATATAAGATAAAGATATCAATCATAACCAAAACTTCTAAAATCTTAGAGCAATTCGCTCACTTTTCAATAGAGAATAACTTAATATAGGAGGTATAAATAATGCAAGTAAGAATTATTGCTTTTAGTGGGTTATAAACTAAAAGGATATGATGAAATTGACAATATTAGTGAGTTGATTATATCGTTGTATTATATGAAAGAAAACGAAATTCCACTAGAAATAAATACAGAAGATATTGCTGACACAGATGGAGAAGAATACCCTATTCAAGATGTAAGAATTGTATTCCCTAAATGTGGTGGAGAAATTAATCCATATGTTGCTGTATATGTAGAAGAAATGTGAGGTGACAATTTATGGAATGGAATGTATATTACCATGATTCAAACGCAAAAAAAATTATTCAATGGAATATTTTTAAACATGGAAGTTTTAGAAAAGAAGTTTATGAATTATTAAAATCTGATTTAAACAAAGATGATTTTATTGAGCAGCTTAGAAAAAGTTTGATGTATTATTTTTGGTCAAAATCAGAATATCAAGTTCTTATCCTGCCTTGGGTTGGAGAAGCAGATGATATTAAGATCGATATTTATGATCAGGTAATGATGAATTGGAATAAGTTTTCTGAGTATGTATGGGTTAATAAGTGAGGTGGTTTACATGGAAAGTAGTTTAAATAAATACACAAAAACTTGGGTTAGTTCAAATATTTATGAATTTATAGACCCAGATACACTGGTTCACTATTTAGTTTATCCAAGGAGAGGAATAACACCAAGATTAAATGCGGACGGAACAATTATGGTCGGTATAAATGAAGATTAAATTGGATTTTCATAGGTTTAAAAAATAGGAGGATTAATTTTGAAAACAATTTTTAACTGGTTTGGGGATGATTGGAAGAGAGTAAAGAATCATTGTAGAACCACGGATAACAAAGATTTTACAGAGAACGAACCAACGGATTCTTTTAAAAAGAAATTGCTTATATCAGAACATTCACCAATTAGATTACTTGAGTTTGATTGGTCTTGGAAAAGTATTTATTACTGGCTGAGTACAGAGTGGTCGAGACATAAATTTGAAAAATTTATTAGTTCACAAAGAGATGATAGATTAGTTGATGATACTCCACGAGGTAAGAAACCACAAGATGCATTGGTTAATTTTGATGGTTATGCTAATATGCAAAACCTTATTGATAGTTGGAGAAAAAGATTGTGTGGCAATGCTACACCAGAAGCAGTTGAATTGGCAGAAGATTTCAAAATTGAATTACATAAGACACATCCTTATGAATCAGATGTGTTAGTTCCTAATTGTATTTATCGTGCAGGTTGCCCAGAATTTAGTTGTTGTGGAAAGATTGCTAATTTTATTAAGTGGGCAAATGATAATAATAAGGAAATAAATTGGCTTAATATTCAAAATAGATATGATTTATACAATGAATGGTTTTATGAGGTACACAAGTAATTGTTCATTTCAACAGGAGATAAAAATATGATAGAAGATGCCGTTATTTTAACTGGCTACAATCTTGAACAGTATAAGAAAATGATTTCTAAACCGGAAGTTGAATATAATAAAGAATGGCTTATTAATGAGAGAACGAGATTATTAAAAGAAAATGAAAAATTGCAATCTGAACTTAGATGCTTAAATAGAAGGAATATACCATTGCAGAAGAAAATTGCAAACGGTAAGAAATGGTGTCCTATGTGCAACTATGCAATAGATAGAAATGTGCCAGCACAACATTATTGTGATAGGTGTGGACAGGCACTTAAGGTATTTTAAAAGAGGTGATTAATATCAGAGATCCTAATAGATTATATGATTTTTATAACGATGTAACTCGATTACATATGACGTATATGCCTGACTGGAGAGTAGGTCAGTTTTGGATGAATTTTTTAGTATGGATTCAAAGCGAAAAGAAACGGGATCCGTTCTTCCCTGAAGAAGATGAAATGCTTACATATTTAAAAGAGTTTTGCGGAGAGGAGGTATGAGATGGAAAAGATTAATATTGCAGCTAGGGTCAGAGAGTTAAATGAGGCATCTAAAGCGTATTATAATACCGGCAGTCCTATTATGAGTGACTATGATTTTGATAAAAAATTAGAAGAACTGAAACAATTGGAAAAAGAGACAGGTATCGTATTAGCAAATAGCCCCACACATAACGTTGGTTATTCAGTTGCAGATGAATTAAAGGAAGTGGTACATAACCATCCGATGCTGTCTCTTGATAAAACAAAATCTGTTGATGAGTTAATCAATTTTATTGGAGATAATGATTGTTTTATATCTGTTAAATGTGACGGATTAACAACTTCGCTAAGATATTTAGACGGAAAGCTTGTTTCAGCAGAAACCCGTGGCGATGGCGAAAAAGGACAAGATGTTCTCCAGAATGTTTTGACCATGAATAATGTCCCAACAGAGATTCCATATAAAGGTGAATTGATTATTGATGGCGAAACAATTATCGGATGGGATACTTTTAGAAAGATCAATGATGATTTACCTATTGATAAGAAATTTAGCCATCCAAGAAATCTAGTGTCTGGTTCACTACAATTATTAGATAGTAAAGAAGCTGCAAGCAGAAATATGAGATTTGTTGGATGGAGAGTAATTAAAGGATTTGATCATAAAAATCCAAGCTACGATTTGTTTTTAGCTGAAGAAAATGGATTTGAAATTGTACCATTTGTGAAATTTTCTAAAGGCCATATAAAAGATGACTTGATTAGTTTCCTTGATGATGTAAGAGCATTAGCAGAAGAAGCTAATATCCCTTATGATGGAGCGGTTGTAGCAGTAGATAGTTATAAAGTAGCTGATTCTATGGGACGAACAGATAAATTCTTCAGACATTCAATGGCATATAAATACGAAGACGAATTGTTTGAAACAAAGCTTACTAATATTGAATGGAATACTTCTAAAACAGGATTAATTAATCCAGTAGCAGTTTTCGAACCTGTTGATTTGAATGGAGCTATTACTACAAGAGCAACACTTCATAATATTACGTATATTAAAGATATGATGCTTGGTATCGGTGATAGAATTAGAGTATATCGTTCTAATATGGTTATTCCTAAAGTACATGACAGCATTGATAAGAGTGGTAGTTTTACTATTCCTGATAAATGTCCTATATGCGGTTCTCCTACAAAAATCGTAAAGGATAATAATTCAGAAGTTCTTATTTGTACCAATGATGATTGTAAAGGTAAGTTGCTTGGGAAACTCAGCCATGCAGTAAGCAAAAATGCACTCAATGTCGATGGACTGTCAGAAGCAACAATTCAGAAATTTATTGATCTTGGATGGCTAACATCTATTAGAGATATTTATTATCTATCTGCCAATGAAAAAGAAATGAGTATGCTAGAAGGATTTGGTAAACGATCTGTTACAAAGCTTCTTGATTCTATTGAAAAATCTCGTAACACTTCACTTCAGAGATTTATATATTCTCTGTCAATTCCATTGGTCGGAAAATCAGCAAGCAAAGATATTTCAAATGAAGTCGGTGGAGTTTTTGATGCGTTCATGCGCACTTTATCTATATACGGTGCAGAATATTTTAAGAATATTCCTGGCATTGGTGATAGTATTGTGTATTCTATGAACAATTTCTTCAGAAAGCACTGCAAGGATATATATGATTTATCAAAAGAATACACTTTTGAAAAACCTATTTCCTTGGCAACCACGGATGATATTAAATCATTGGTAGGTAAAACTTTCGTTATTACCGGTAGCCTTGAACATTTCGAAAATAGAGATGCAGCCAAAGCAGAGATTGAATTACATGGTGGGAAAGTATCTGGAAGTGTTAGTACAAAAACATCATATCTTGTAAATAATGATATAGAATCCACATCTGGCAAAAATAAAAAAGCCAAAGAATTAGGTATTCCAATCATTTCTGAAAATCAGTTAATCGCAATGATGCGATAATCAAAAATTTATTCCAATAAAAAGAGAATAAGTATTTGTAGCGGTAAGCTACTTCGTGGACGCACGAATAATTATGATACCGGTATCCTCATTAAAAGGAGGATAAAAAATGTTTTATAATTTTGCAACTTTATTTACCTGTCTGTCGCTGATTACAGTGAACATTCCTGTGATACCGCAGCCTAAGATAGCGCAGATAGATGAATCACATATTATGACCTTATCTGAAATCGAAAAAGAATTAACTGTTAGTTCAGAAGAAACTGAATCAAATGAATTTGAACAAGCTGTAATTGATATGCAGAATGATTTAGATCGAATCGAAGATATCACAAGTAGCAATATGGATTGGTACATTGCTTATAAAAATGTGATTGATAAGTATTCAAAAATCATTCCAACACCTGCTACAGTATACGATTTTTATACCGAAGATGAAATTTATTTAATTCAGAGAGTCGTTGAGACAGAATGTTTTGATGGTGATTTCGATTCCAAATGTCATGTGGCGAATGTCATTCTCAATCGCATAGAAGATCCTGATCAGAGATTCGGATCTACTGTAGAAAAGGTTGTTACGTCTGAAAATCAATTTGCATATGGAAGAAAAATTATTTCTGATAGTACAAAACTTGCAGTGGAGTATGCATTTGAAATCGTAGATACCACAAATGGTTGTATTGGATTTCACAGCAACAAAAAAACCAAGACGTTTAACAAATGGAACTATGCATTCACTGATCAGATTGGTCATCATTTTTATAGAGAAGAGGAGAAAAATTAAATTGAACGATAAGACAATTAAAGTAAGATTACATAATGCTGATACCGTAAAAAGATTTATTCAGGTCGTAAGAGGATTTATGTCTGATGTAGACATTATGACTGACCACGCAGTCCTTGATGCAAAGAGTATCATGGGAGTTTATGCACTTGATTTGTCTGAAGATACATATGTAAAGCTTGTTTCTGATAATGTTGAGGAATTGAGACGATTTGATGCGGCTATGGAGGAATTCATGTAATGAGCACAATTGTACTTATTGGAGCTTCTGGATCTGGGAAGTCTACCATTGAAAATGAATTAAATAACCATGGCTTCATAAAAATTGTATCTTATACAACTCGTGAACCAAGAGATAGTGAGAAGAATGGTAAGGATTACTGGTTTGTTACAAAAGATACTTTCAAAGATATGCTTGCAGAGGGATTATTTGCTGAGTATGAAGAATATTCTCAGGGAAGATTTTATGGAACATTAAAGTCTGATTATGTAGAAGGTAATAATGTTGCTGTTCTAACACCAAATGGTATTCGCCAGCTTAAGCGTAATTTACCTAATGCAGATATTTACAGCGTACTTGTTGAAGCAAATTTGGGAACCAGAATGTTAAGATATATCAATCGAGTTGGATTAGACAAATTCAATTTCGACGATAAGAGTGAGCTATGTTCAAGAACAGATCGAGATTTCGGCATGTTTTTAGGCATGGACAAAGAAGTAAATCTAGTAATTGATAACAACTATAACAGAAATATTAAAGATGTAGTGAGTGATATTTTAAATGCATAAAGAAGGATACCAGGAAATCAAAGACTTTATCTTCTGTGCAAATAGAAAGTGTGAACATACGGAGTGTTTGCGACATAATTGCAACACTCCATACAACACAATAGTACGCAGAAGTGAAAAATTCAAACCGGATAAAAACGGTAACTGTAAGGATATGGTGATTTAATATGGAAATTTATTTGGCAGGAGCAATGGCGTGTTATGGAAGTGAAAGTGATGAAGCGAAAAAGTGGCGTGAAAAAACTAAAGAATATTTTTTTAGATGGGGTGAGTCTTGTAGGACTATCAGTCCTGTGGACTATTATAGCATTGGCAGCGACGATTTTAAAAATCCTAGTGAAGTTATGCGATTTGATCTCAGAAAAGTTAGGGAAGCAGATTTAGTTCTTGCTAATCTGAAGGATTTGGATAAATCGCTTGGTACTTCGGATGAGATTTTCTATGCTTATATGAGAGGAATTCCTGTAATCGGATTTTTAGAAACAGAGGATAAATTGAGTGAGGCAGAAGTACAAGAAACGGTTCATCCATGGAAATATGAACAGATTGATAGAATTGAAACTGGGGAAGATGCTATGGAGAAAGCAATAACTTATATTATTGGATATTATGAAGAACAGAGGTGATGAACACGAATTGTATTGGTAATGCCGGTCTGCTGATCAGAGAGTTAAAAAAGATTGTAGATCGAGATGGAGATGATTTTATCACCGTGAAAATTCAAGGTGATAATAGAGAATATATTATTGAAAGCATTGGACATGAAAAGAATTACAATGATTCTCCAATGAGAACACATTTATGTTTATTGTGCAAAGAGTGAGGTGACGATACATATGGATTACGACAAGATTATTGAACTTGATGATGTTACTTTGCAGGATTGCGAAGAGTTATATGACCTCAAAGGTATTGAAATTGTTATCAATGATGGTAGAATTGTAAATTTTGTGAAGAACGAGGCTTAATAGATGGATTTATACAGTATTTGTTTAATTATAATAATCATATGTTTATTTGGATGGATACCTCTATTTGTATTAATGGAAGAAGTTAAGGACATTATAAAGGAACTTCATAAAAATAAGAAAGGTTGATTTCAAGAGAAATTAAAAAGGAGAATCATATATGTGTTTAACAGTAAAAGAAGTAAAAGAAATTTTGGATGGAATGCGTGATGATGCATTGGTTTTAGCTGATAAAGAGCTTGAGGGCGATGCTGCGCATGAATTAACTGCTTATGAATATCCATATGGAGTTAAAAAGGATTGGAATTTTGTGATTTTGACGTGGGAGAAATAGGAAGGAGATAAGATAATTTGAAGGTAATTAAGAAAGATGGCACCTTAGAAGAATACAATGAGCAGAAAATTATTGATGCTTGTAACAAAGCTGCTAGACGTGCCATGTATGAACTTACTGATTCTGATTATGCAACGATTGTGAATGAAGTATGGGAAAGAATCTGCGAAAATTACGATGACGATACTGATATTCAGATTTATGATATGCACAATATTGTAGAATCGGTATTAGAAGATGAATTTCCGATTGTTGCTAAAATGTATAAAGAATATAGAAACTATAAAAAAGACTTTGTACATATGATGGACAAGGTGTATGAACGTAGTCAGGCAATCAGATATATCGGGGATAAGAGTAATGCTAATACAGATTCTGCTCTTGTAGCAACAAAAAGAAGTCTTATTTATAACGAATTGAGTAGTGAATTGTATAAGAAATTCTTTTTAACACATGATGAAAAACAGGCAGCAAAGGATGGATATATTTACATTCATGATAGAAGTGCAAGACTTGATACAATCAATTGCGACTTATTTCGAGTTGGGGAAGTAATGAAGGATGGCTTCGAAATGGGCAACCTTTGGTATAATGAACCTAAATCCTTAGATGTAGCTTTTGATGTAATGGGAGATATTATACTTTCCACAGCGGCACAACAATATGGTGGATTTACTGTTCCAGAAGTGGACAGAATTTTGGAACCATATGCCGAAAAGTCATATAAAAAATATTATCAGGAATATATGGATATTGCAGATGATATTGAATATGAACAAGTATTAGAAGTTCATTCTAAAAAAGCTTCTGAATACGCCACAAACAAAGTTCAACGTGACTTTGAACAGGGATGGCAAGGAATTGAAATGAAATTAAATTCGGTTGGGTCAAGTCGAGGGGACTATCCTTTTGTCACGATGACAATTGGATTATCTACATCAAAATTTGGAAAAATGGCTGCAATTACACTTCTTAAAGTACATTCAAACGGACAAGGAAAAGATGGTTTTAAGCGTCCAGTATTATTCCCTAAAATTGTATTTTTGTATGATAAAAATTTACATGGAGACGGATCCGATAAATATCCTAGTGCAGACGTTTTCAATGCAGGTATTGAATGCAGTAGTAAGACTATGTATCCTGATTGGTTATCGTTAACTGGTGAGGGATACGTTGCGGAAATGTATAAGAAATATGGAAGAGTTGTTAGTCCGATGGGCTGCCGAGCCTTTCTGTCCCCATGGTATGAGAGAGGTGGTATACATCCTGCGGATGAAAATGATCAACCGGTATTTGAAGGGCGTTTCAATTTAGGTGTTATTTCACTTCATTTACCTATGATTTTAGCAAAAGCACGTAGAGAATCTAAAGATTTCTATGAGGTTCTTGACTACTATCTTGAATTAATCCGTGGATTGCATAAAAGAACATATGATTATATCGGAGAACTTAGGGCAAGTGTAAATCCAGTTGCATTTTGTGAGTGTGGTTTATATGGTGGCAATTTAAAACCAGAAGACAAGATTAAACCTATTCTTCCTCCGATGACAATGAGTTATGGTATCACTGCATTAAATGAATTACAGAGGCTTTATAATGGTAAATCAATTCGTGAAGATGGGCAATTTGCATTAGAAGTAATGCAGTATATCAATAACTATACGAATAAAATTAAAGAAGAAGATCATATTTTGTATGCAATTTATGGCACACCGGCAGAATCCCTTTGTGGTCTTCAGGTAGAACAGTTCCGTAAAATTTACGGAATTATTGAGAATGTATCTGACAAGCCATATGTAAGTAATTCTTTTCACTGTCATGTATCAGAACAAATGTCTCCAATTGAAAAGCAGGATAAAGAAGGTAGATACTGGGATTTGTTTAATGGAGGGAAAATCCAGTATTGTAGATATAATCTCGGATATAACAAGGAAGCAATCAAAACATTGATTCTTAGAGCAATGGATAAGGGATTCTATGAAGGAGTAAACCTTGCAATGTGTTATTGTGAAGATTGTGGATATCAACAAGTAGAAATGGATATTTGTCCAAAGTGTGGAAGTAAAATGATTACAAAGATCGACAGGATGAACGGATACCTCGGATTTACAAGAGTACATGGAGAAACAAGATATAACGAAGCGAAAAATGCAGAAATTGCAGATAGAGTTTCAATGTAATGAAGGAGTGTGGTTTGTATCAACTATCATAATATTACACATGATGATATGAACAACGGTGATGGCTTGAGGGTCGTATTATGGCTCTCAGGCTGTTCTCATCATTGTTTTAATTGTCAAAATCCTCAAACTTGGGATCCAGATAGTGGCATTCTATTTGATGAATTAGCAAAACAAGAAATTTTCAATGAGTTATCAAAAAATTATATTTCTGGTATAACATTGTCTGGCGGCGATCCTCTTCATGAAAATAATCTATCTGAAGTCTTATCTTTAGTCAAAGAAATACGCATTTTATTTCCAAACAAAACAATTTGGCTTTATACAGGATACACATGGGAAGAAATCAGAAATGCTTTTGGAAAATCAAAAGAGTGGTTACAGTCAAGATGGAAAGATTCAACAATTAACCGTTGGGAAATAATTTCTATGTGTAATGTGCTTGTAGACGGAGAATATATAGATAATCAAAGGGATATTACGCTCAAGTGGTGTGGCAGCAGTAATCAACGTGTTATAGACGTACAGAAATCTCTTGAACAAGGAAAGGTGGTTCTCTATTGTGACTAATGCACACAATCTAAAAAAGAAAGATATTCTCTATTACGCAAGAATTATTCCACAAACATCAATCTATGAAGTATGCGAATTATCAATCAGAACAATAGAAGATACATATTTTGTTGGCACGGATAAGCGTGATAAACATGCTTATTTATTCTCATACAATGCAATCGATAAAACTGTTTTCCACAATCGTAAAGATGTACTGAAAATTGTGAAAGAAGCGGAGAATAATAAACCGAAGGATCTTTCAACAGAAACAGATTATGAAGAATACTGAAAGGAAGAACAGGAGGATATGAATGTTACATTACGCAACAACAATAGCAGTATTAGCTTTTATAGCCTTTATTGCAATTACTATTTATGCGATGTGTGTGGTCTCTCATAGGTCAGATAATATTTTAGAAGATTATGACCATAGTGAATTGTCACGAGAAGCATCAAGTGAATTAGAAAAAGTTATTAGACATTACGAAGGAGAAGACAAGATGATAAAAGCAGGTACTGAAAAGAATTTAGAAAGAATTGCAAAGTTTGAAAAGGTAAGTTTCGAACAGTTTAAAGATGATCTGATTTCTACATCGGAAGATTTTAAACAGTTGGATATCGAAGGGATGTATAATGATATTAAATTACCTACGAGATCTACAAGCCATAGTGCCGGTTATGATATTTCTATTCCATATGGCATGGAGCTAGATCCTGGCGAAACAATTAAGATTCCAACTGGAATCAGATGTTACATGGACAATAACTATGTCATGTTGGTATATGTTCGCAGTAGTGTAGGTATTAAAAAGAGATGTGTTCTATTAAATGGTACTGGCGTAATTGATAGTGATTATTACAACGCTGATAACGAAGGACACATGTTTATTGCATTAAAGAACGATGGAGATAAGTCGGTAACATTTGAAGCAGGAGACAGAATTTGTCAGGCAGTATTTGTGCCATTTGGAATCACTGTAGAAGATAATGCTGATGGAGTAAGAACTGGTGGAATCGGAAGCACGAACTAATAAGATATTAAAACAAACAGATTTATATGATATTTTGCCATTTGGCAAAACAAAAATAAATCAGCTTATAAAATCAAATCAGCTTCCATTAGTTAAAATAGGTAATGATTACATTACGACTTTTAATATTTTGGAAGCTTGGATTAAGGAACATATAGGAGAAGAAATATATTACTAATTGAAACAGTGTAAAGGATTTGATATAATATAATTAATTCAAATTACCTTTACATTGTTTTTTTAATGGAGGTGAGCTTATAATAAACAATGTATCGGCAATGGTTAATGCTATGACAATAAAAGAACGTGGCGATGGCAGATTTGAAGGTAGGCTTACAGTTAATGGCATTCGTAAAAGTTTTTATGGCAATAATAAATCTATTGTAAAGAATAAAGCAAAAGATTATTTAATGAGAATAGAAAATGGTTTCAGAGAGCCCAAAAAAATTCTGTTTGATGATTATGCGAATTATTGGCTAAAAGAATTCAAATGGAACAAAATTGAACCAACTTCTTATACAAGATTATATAGGACATATGAGTGCCGAATTAAAAACTATCTTGGAAATAAAAAAATTGGTGAGATTACAACAAAAGATATACAATCTTTAATCGATATGTATGCCAATCCGCCTAGTGAAAAAATCAAAGCATTATCTTTATCTGGACTAAAACGAGTTTTTGATTTTATTAGACCATGCCTAAATAATGCTGTCAGAGAAGAACTTATATATAAAAATCCATGCGATGGCGTACTGATTCCAAAAGAAAGCTGTATAGAAGTAGATACAAAAGTACAATTCTCCTTATCTGATTCTGAAATATCGGAATTTAGAAAAGAAGCATTAAAACGATATAAAACAACAGGGGAATATTGCAGTAGAGATGCTTTTATATTACTTTTTATGATAAATACAGGTCTTCGTGTTGGAGAAGCATTGGCATTACAATGGAAAGATATTGATTTTTCAACTAATCTTTTATATGTGAATAAAACAATACAAAGCAATATAGCAAATTTTGATGGTGAACATGGCAAAAATACTACCTATAACAGATTGAAAGAATCTACAAAAACAGAAGCAGGAGTCAGGGTTATAAAATTAAATGAAAATGCACTGTGGTATATAAATGAACTTAAGGAATATGATAAGAGAAAACGGATTGTTTCCAATAATATATGCTGCACCAAAGAGGGTACGTTGGTCACATCAAGAAACTTACAAAGAAGTCTTGACCGCATTGTTAAAAGAACCGGCATAGAGAAGAGAGTTACCCTCCATACCCTCAGACATACTTTTGGTTCAACACTTCTGAGAAGAGGTGTAAATATAGCTGTTGTAAGTAAAATAATGGGTCATGCCAATATCACCATTACAATGAAAAAATATATTCACGTATTACAAGAAGAAGAGGCAAAAGCCATGAATATGGTTAAAGTGTGCTAAATTGGGGTCAAATTGTGGTCAATAATATTTTTAATATGGCGCAAATCCAGTATTCATCAGTGTTACAGGGATTTGAGACAATTGTCGACTCCCGTCTACTCCATCGTCGGAAATGCTTGAAAACGCAGTGTTTTCGGGC
>ERZ1026874.11-NODE-11-length-140505-cov-14.365518_pt1 | contig 140505 bp, 119 predicted proteins | sample MGYA00380167_ERZ1026874 | MGnify/ENA primary metagenome ERZ1026874 (study PRJEB33269, sample SAMEA4719803) | human gut metagenome | biome: human-associated habitat; feature: organic feature; material: feces | place: Cameroon | collected 2013-10 ...
TAAATACTATTATCGTTTTTGTTGAGAGTTTCCAAATTGATACTGTTTTCTATCTTGAACAGATTAATCAAAGAATTATTGTCTCCTTAATATTTCTAACTGTTTATTTCCTTGTAGTATTGTTATTTTTTTACATTTCTTATCGTATTGCTATAAGAAAAATTAAAAAACTTTCTACTGACATCTAATTATGTAAAATTAAATGATTATCAATCCCACATGGGAAGCTTGTTTTGTTGCTGATACCCACGCTATGAAAAGTTCGAGGGTATGGGAAGCTTATTTTGCTGCTGATACCCAAAATGTGAAAACCGGAAGGTATAACAAGGGAACTCTATATTCTAAAATGTTCGTCGTGGGTGTCCTGTATTTTGGGTCTATACAGAAAAAATGAGTTGTGAGATACTAAAATTGCTACAAATAACGCATAAAAAGATGAATATGGGTCTATAGGGAAAAAACCGGCTCTGAGGTACTCATTTTGAAGAAATTGAGTATCTGGCAGGCAAATTTTTAGCTATAGGCCCATATTGTTTAGTTTTTGTTTTTTTACCTGTCCCCAAAAGTACCTACAGGGAAATTTATCTTCTATAGACCCATGAAGGTTTTCAAGAAATCAGTAGCCCCGGCTGGGTATAAGAATAAGCAGTGCCGCGTTTCTTATACCCTGCCAAGGGCTACGAGGATTAGATACAATTTTCTTCACTAACTCTCAATTTACAACACCTTGGATCCGTTCACGGTCAGCTTAAAGGATGCCTCCAACACTTCCGCTGCGCGCTTACACATCATCATACGTCCAAGGAATATCTCAAAATACTCATACATGCTGCAGATCTTCGGATCAATCTGCAGATTCAGTGAAATCACTCTCTTCTCCACATTGATCTTAAGTCTCGTATCCGTAACCGCATAATTGACGCGGTCATGTTTATCGAAGGTTGCCTTATTCTTCTCCCGGACTCTGCTCCTGCGGACATCGGTCTTATCTGCAATGATCAGCGCCGCGGAGATGGGATCGGTAGCACCGCCGGTAGATTCGTCATGCAATCCGATAGCGGACACGATCTGCACCCGGTCCTCCAGGGACAGGTCTGTCTTCTTCAGAATATCATTTGCAAGCAGCGCCCCATACTCCGCATGGTGGCTGCGGTTCACCGCATTTCCGATATCGTGCATGAATCCGGCGATCTTCACAAGTTCAATATCTTTTTCCGGATAGCCGAATTTTTTCAGAATCTCTGCTGCCCGCTCTGCCACCAGTCCCGAATGCGCCTCCGAATGATCGGTGAATCCCATGGCACCCAGATTCGCATTTCCTTTTTTAATAAATGTCAGCACTTCTTCATTTTTTCTGATTTCACTATATGTCATTCTTCTACTTCTTTCCTTCCATCCTGTGTTAATTCCTGTGTTTTTATATACATCTTATTTCGTGTTCATTGTGCTATCTGCTCACAAATTCGTGCCAGGATACTCTACATCCTGTTTCGCAGTTGCTTTTTTCTCCAAGGCGCATTCTATATTACCAAAACCGTTTCAGCAACACTATCTTGGGCAGGTAAACAACATGTAATATCTGTGTAAACAACCCAGATATAAGCTGACAGATATTCACATTTTCTTCTTTTCAGTTTTCATCTGTGAGAGTATAATAAAACACAGAAAACATTTGGAGATTTTGTTCCAGAGAGGAGACCACAATGAAATTAAAAGAATTACAGGATGCTATGATCGCTGCCATGAAGGCAAAGGATAAATTCAGAAAGGATGCCATCTCCGCACTGGTATCCGCTGTAAAGAAAAAAGGAATCGACAACGGCTGCCGTGACAATATTCCCGATGAGATGGCCAACGAAGCCATCTTAAAAGAGATCAAATCCGTGAAGGAGCAGATTGACACCTGCCCCGCAGACCGTACCGAGCTGCTGGAAGAATATAAAAAACGCTATGAGATCATGAGCGAATTTGCTCCCAAGATGCTCTCCGCTGAGGAAGTCAAGTCAATTCTGGAAGAGAAATTCGCAGAGGTTCTGGCTACGAAAAATAAGGGGCAGATCATGAAGGCTGTTATGGGCGAACTGAAGGGCAAGGCTGACGGCAAGGTCATCAATCAGGTCGTTGCTGAACTGACCAAATAATATGTGCGGTGCATTATCAGCGATTTTGAAATCCATCAACATGCGGCTTCCGGAGGATCTCCGAAAGCCGCTTGTTATCTAAAGCATTATTCCACTACTACCGTACCGTCTTCTTTTACGGTAATATTCATGTCATCCTTCACATATTCCAGAAACTCTTCCCCCAGACTGTCAATGACAGGCATCTGCACATTGTCAAGCCACACATCTGCCAGGATTGCTCCGGCTGCTGCCAGGGAATCAATGGGTTCGGAAAACAGCATACATGCCGGCTGTCTGTTCATGGAGCAGGCACAGTAAAGTACCAGTCCGCCGGTGGTAGATCCTATGGTCGTCGGCAGGCACAGGGCTTTGCCCGCCATCTGTTTACCATAGAGGTCGGGATTATTCTGATCTCCGCAGGTTGCTTTTTTATCGCCGAACTGCAATGCCTTCTGGAAAGATGCCAGTGTGTTCAGACCCCCGTGAGATACCAGTGCCTTGGCTGTTACGGTTCCGGGGGCTACGATTCTTCCTTTAAATTCTTTCATCTGTCCGCTCCTCCCTTCGTAATCTGCTCTAAGATCTCAGCATCGGTATAATATCTTGCGCTGGTGTAGGTCCGCAGCTTGTTGCTGGACGTGATGACCGGCATCTTCTCGCTGAGAGGATTGTTCATATACATTAACGGGCAGATATAGGAAGTAATGACTCCCGTTGCCTTTAACGTCTCCGCATAAGGGGTCTCCTGAAATTTTTTCAGTACCGCGGGTGCAGCCGTGAATACGGTAGGAATACATACTCTGGTTCTACCGGCTTCTTTCAGGCTCTGAGAGACTTTTTCCGTCCAGTCGATGAGCTGCTGTAAACTCATATGGGGACATCCCATGAAACACAGCTTCGGCTTGGCATCCTTCTTTTTCCAGATCACCGGATAACTCTCATAGACCCTCTGAAGTTCCGCATCATCTACCACATAGACCTTTGCATCCTCCGCAATCAGATCTTTTCCGTATTTTACAGCCTCCGGAGTGATATTTTCTACATGGTACAGACCTACCGCACCGTTGGAAGCAGTCGCTGCGCCGAAATCCTTCAGATAGGTTTTCGCTGCATCATCCAGTTCACCGCCCAGCCATTTGTCCAGTCCTACGATATAGGGAACATCTGCCATGACTTTCATACCAATGGCAGATCCAAGCAGCTGTGCTTCCGGCTTCTTCGTTGTCTCGATCTTAACGATCCAGGTGGCTTTTCTGCCTTCATCCGTTAACAGGCCAAAACGGGGCACATAGCCCACTACTGAGCCCATGAGGTCAATGATACCGGAATTACGATTGCATCTTGCTCCCAATACGGAGTTGGCATAAACCACTGCGGAAGACTCAGACCAGGACAGCACCTCTCCCATGGCCGGGGTATTTCCCACTTCATCCATGTAACAGGTGCAGGTGTAAGCATCCTTTTCCATGATACCCAGCTGTGTCAGCTGTTTCTCGTAGTCATCCTGCTTGGAGTACATGAAATTCTTGAACACAAAATCCTGTAAGAAAGAACTTGGCACATTGGGATCCAGTGGTCTCGGATCGGCGGAAAATTTCTGTTTGGATACATTGCCGGATTCGATCAGCTGATTCATCAGTTCATACACCGGCGCCAGTGCTTTCAATCCGAAGGATGTTACCAAATGGTTGTATTTACTGGTCACAGGCACCATACCGTCCGCGCCGAACAGTTCGCCGTAACGCACCAGTGTCTGCATGACCTTCGCCAAGGTCGCTCCCTGTTTTCCATCATATATTTCCTGTTGTTCTTTTGTTAAGTTCATTGATTTCCCTCCCCTTAAATCTTCATGGCAACTTCATAAGCGCGCCATACGACACTTCGCAGATTGCCTACACCGTCACAGTCACCTACCAGGCTGACATTGCCGCCCTTCGGTGCCAGCGGGTGGGGAATGTATCCTGCTGAACTGATCACACTGTCACAGGGAATCGTGATCTCTTTTCCGGAAGCATCTTTACATACAATGCTGTCATCCTTTACTTCCTGCAGCGTAGTTTCCAAATATACGGGCACTTTCTTCCAGGCGAACCACTCTCTCAGATAAGAGCTGTTGGCCAGGCATACTCCGGTCTGGGCGATGAGATCATTTTTCATCTCTATGATTACAGGCTGTTTACCCTGCAGCGCCAGTTCGTAAGCGATCTCACAGCCGGTGAGTCCGCCGCCGATGACGGCAACCTTTTCTCCTACGGAAGTACCGGTAAGGTATTCGCATGCCTCAACCATCTTCTCATAACCGGGCACTTTTTTCAGTACTCTGGGCACTGCTCCGGTAGCGATGATTATAGGAGCACCGGCAAACTGATCGATGCTCTCCACTTTTTCATTGTAATGAATCTCGATTCCCAGGTCTGCCATCTGCTTCCGATACCAGGTCAGCAGATCCCGCAGTTTTCCCTTATAGCTTTCCGCACTGGCGGCAATAAAGGTTCCGCCCAGGTGGTCCGTCTGCTCGTGAATCACCGGCTCATGTCCCCGCAGCTTCAGTACTCTGGCAGCCTCCATGCCGCCGATACCGCCGCCGATAATATGTACCTTCTTCGGGCTGGTGGTCGGGACGATCTTGTGCTTCTCCCACTGCATGGTCTCGGCATTTACCGCACAGCGTGCCAGATGCAGAGAATCCGATAATGCCTGATCATTGGGAACTCCCTTATAGTGACACATGTTGAAGCAGCCGTTGTGGCACAGAATACAGGGACGGATGTCGTCCTCCTTGTCATTCATCAGCTTGGTCACCCATTCCTGGTCCGCCAGGAACTGTCTGGCGAATCCGGCACCGTCAATTCTTCCGTCTGCAATAGCAGCCGCAGCCGTCTCCGGATCCATACGTCCTGCGCATACCACAGGGATATCCACGAATTTACGGATATGTGCCACATCCTCCAGATTGCAGTTTTCCGGCATATAGATAGGAGGATGTGCCCAGTACCAGGCATCGTAAGTACCGTTATCGCAGTTTAACATATCGTAACCGGCATCCTGCAGATACTTCGCTGCTTTTTCGGATTCTGCCATATCACGGCCTGCTTCTGTGAAGCTTTCTCCGGGAAGTGCTCCCTCACGGAACCCCTTGGTCTTGGATTCCACGCTGTACCGAAGAGACACAGGGAAATCCTGTCCGCAGACTTTCTTGATTTCTTTTACGATCTCTACTGCAAAACGATATCTGTTCTCAAAAGATCCACCATATTCATCGGTTCGCTGATTCACATATTTTAAAGTAAACTGATCCAGTAGATAGCCTTCATGTACCGCATGGATCTCCACACCGTCCACACCGGCATCCTTTAATAATTTTGCAGTCTTACCGAATGCGGTGATGAACTCCTGAATCTCCTCCACAGTCATCTCCCGGGAAGGAACTTTATCTGACCAGCGGTTCGGAGACGGGCTGGGTGCGGCTGTAATCTTGTCGAGATCCATAAAAGGTTTCGCCAGTACCCGCAATGCCTTATTGGTGTACAGGGTCTCCATCATTTCACTGATGGTAAATGATCTGCCGAAACCTGCCGTCAGCTGGACGAACAGCTTTGCTCCTGTCTTGTGGAACTCCGGCATCCACTTTGCCAGATCCTCATACATTTTTTTCTTCTTATATAGCCACTGTCCGTACATAGGATTGTATACCGGCTGACATCCCGGAAGCACCAGACCGCAATTATTTTTCGCTACCTCCAGAATAAATTTCGCACCATCCTTGTCAAAATGGTTCACTTCCATCCATCCCAACAGGTTTGTGCCACCCATGGATGTCAGAACAATGCGGTTCTTAATCTCGCAGTTTCCGATCTTCCACGGCGTAAACAACGGTTCCAACTGTTGTTTCATTGTAACTCCTCCTTTGCCTTCTCTCTTCTCGTTTGCGTACCCCTATATGTATTTTTATTATAACACGCCGCCTTGCCGGCAGTAAAAATATTTCTTATGGATTATTCTACAAAATAGGCCACATTTTGTTGTTGTATCAACAACTTTTTTTATTTTAACAGACTATATGTCACTTGTCTACTCTGTCTTCCACAGGTCTCCCCATACGGAATCACACAAATTGACACAGTATTCTCTGGAAAACTCCGGATCCTGCGAAACGATCTCATTTTCCTCTGCCAGTTCTTCCGTATAATCCTCCAGAAAATATGTTGTCACACCTTCGGGACCGGAAGCCACATGACTGATCATCGGTTTCACCCCATAATCTGCAATCTCCACCTCTTCATTATCATTCTTCGTAAGCGTTACCTCGGCCATGCCGCCTACCATACGGTTAGCGACACCCTCTCCCGTCCCGGAGGTCCAGTTCACGAAATTGCCCAGGGAATAATAGACCAGCATTTCATGCTCGCTCGCTTCATCTGTCACCCATTCTATAGGTTCAATGACATGCGGGTGGGTACCCAGGATCAGATCCGCACCGTTTTCCGCAAATATCTTGGTCCATTTCTCCTGGGAAGCATCTGACGTCAGCCTATACTCCGTTCCCCAGTGCGGACATACGATGGTGAAATCCGCCAGTTCCTCTGCCCTCTGAATATCTGCCGCCACCTGTTCCTCATTCAACAGATCCACCGCATAGGGCATGTCCGCCGGCAGAGAAATGCCGTTGGTTCCGTAAGTGTAGTTCAGGACTGCAATCCGCATGTCTCCCAGCTCAATGATCGCCGGATCTGCGCCGCAGGAAGTGGAGGTATCCGCAGTATCATGAATACCCAGGACAGTGATCTGTGGGTATTCGTCTCTCCAGTACTCTGCACAATTTACCAAGCCCGCACGCCCCTTGTCCATGGCATGGTTTGTGGCATGACAGATGACATCGAATCCTGCTCCCACCAATGAATCGCAGAGACTGTAATCCGCATTGAAACAGGGATACCCGGAGATTCCAAGATCCGCACCGCCTATGATCACCTCCTGATTCACCAGGGCAAGATCTGCTGCAGCAATCTCCTCTTTTGTGTGGGAAAACAGCGAATCATAATCGTAACTTCCATCCGACTGCAGACAGCTTTCCTCCACCGGAGTGTGAAGCAGTATATCCCCTACCATGATGATCTTGTACTCCGGCGCGGCTTCCGGTGGTTGGTCGGTAGATGGCTGGATTGCATCCTGCGTTTCTGTTTCTATTACTTCTGTTTCTATTGCTTCTGTTTCTATTGCTTCTGTTTCTATTGCTTCTGTTTCTATTGCAATAGTTCCTGTGGTACTGACAATATTTCCATTTGTTACTGTATTGTCCTCAGACACCATCTCAGTCTTCGCACAGCCGATCAATAAAAAAATGTTCCATATACAAATATAAAACATTATTGTTTTTCTTAAAGTCAAAAGCCTTCTATCTGCCATTTTCTGCCATTTCTCTACCTTTTCACTGATTTTTCTGTATTTTATTCACTTCTTATATATTCCATTATAACATACATATTTCTTTTATCAAAAATTGCATTTCAAAATATTATCAGCACATATTATCAGAAGCTGTTTGAATATACGGAATTGATTTATATCCTTTTTCGAATTTTTTTCGGGCATCCTTTTTCATACATTTTTTATGTACTAAATATTTGACTGATGAGATTTTCCACACTCATTGTGTTTAAACTGTATTTTTCTGATTCAAATGTATATATAATGTCTCTACCTTGTATAAGCCCATTCTTGGAGTAAATTTGGAATTGCCGGTGCCACTAAAATATATTCCAACCATTTATATCACAAACTTTCCATTTTATATCGTAGTTTTCTTCTATATTTCATACTTTCTAACTATAACATCTACAAAAAACGACTACAACTAACAAAAAACAGCCTCGTCACACTGTAACGAAGCTGTTCTCTTCATCCTTTACTCAACCATCTGCAAATAAATCCACATTGCGGGTTGATTTTCTTTTATCCATTCCATATCATGTTGCTCTAATACTTCTACAGCACCCTTTGCCCATTCATCGAAGTACTCTTGTCCAGTTTCTGCATATAATCGAAGCTTTGCTTCTGGGGCCAAATCATCTAAAAGTATCTTCATCAATTGACCACGCAATCCCTTCTGTTCTCCTTCCATAAATTTATGAAAGATATAGTTTAAACTGTATTGTCCATAATACATAAGTTCTCTGTATTCCAAAGAATGTGCATCAATATAATCTGCCGGATTCGATGCGGTTGCCGGAGATGCTTCCATTTTGTCAAATAATTCTTCTATAACGGCTTCCGTCTCTACCTGATAATACTGAACCGCTCTACTATAACACTCTTGTATTTGAGCCACCACATATTTCTGCGTATCCAGAGCATCTTCTTCAATTTCATCCGGAAATTTGTCCCTAATATCCGATACATAATAACTTCCATCTCTGGGAACCCAAAAATCAGTCACCGTATATGTATTATCTGCCACTTCAAAAGTGATGACCACCGGCATATGGCTTCCACCGACTTGATTTAACTTACCTTCCGAATAAGAAAATGACTGTTCCATTGCCATTCCGTATACCATTATTAACTCTTTCGAAATATTCCCATCAGCAATAGGCACTCCGCATAATTCCTCACTATGGAACTCCACAAAGCTGGCACAATGATAGGCACCATCCGGATAATCGGATGCAGTATGTTCAACAATAGCGTTTAATATGGCTGTATCCAAGGAATCCGTCTTGTCCACCATATTATCTATTTCCATTGTTCCCGGTACCTCAATTGCCAGTGCACTTTCGCTAGTCTGAAAATCTATCTTCATTGCGTAAAATCCGGATTTTCCATAGACATAAATGAAATATATTGCCTCATCACGATGATCGCCCCGGACAGCAACCTCCAACTCAAACTTTCCCTGTGCATTACGTTCCAGCTCATAAGTTTCTTTTTCTACAATAACTCCGTCCGATGTGTACTTATGATACTCCTCATTAACGGCCAAAACATTTGTATCTGTACCACCATCCACGGTAAATACCAGCTTTCCGGAATGATTTATCGGATTTGGATATAATTCATCATATTTCACTTCGTCACTATTTAGATAATATGTCGGCTCAATGTACGCATTGCAGTCCTCACTAATGGCATTGCAACTTAGGATGTCTGTACGTTCCAAGCGAAACAACCATCGGATATAAGAACCTTCCTCCAACACTTCCGTACTATTATCTGCATCATACCCATAAGTCAGATATACACTTCCGTCTTTTGTCTGAAGGAAATAGTAAAACACATTATTCTCCACATCTATCCTCCACGCCTTATTTATTGTATTTCTAAATTTTGACCATGAATCATTTGAAATAGTAAAGCCGGACATATCGAAATAGTTATCAAAGTTTTCTGTTGTAATCTTTACTTCCTCAATTTTCCCGCTCTGCTGTACCCACTCCGTTGTGCCCTTATCATCCAATACATCACCTGACATGAGCATAGTATAATCCGATGTAAATTGATATCTGGGTGCCGTTTCAAGTGTATAGGCGAACGCATAATGGGATGCATCATTCATAATTTCTGCCACCCTGTAGCTATGACCAAAAGGTTCCGGTGCATACAAATTTTCTTCCTTTGGATTGGATATGCATATCACAATTCCAACAATGCATATCAAAATTGCCCCTATGGTAACCCAGAAAGTAGGTTTCTTCCACGCTGCCAGGTTTTTGATGCGTCCTTTGGTGTCCACCTCACCAAATGCAAGTGGCATTCCAAACATAATAGCATTATCTGTTGCTAAATTCAGTAAAGAAGCAGAATAATCTGCTCGTACATCTTCCCCAAGTTTTTTGACAACCGCCTCATCACAACTCATTTCCATGTCCTTGCTAAATAATAGAAAGGCTAGCCAAACCAATGGATTAAACCAGTGTATGCAAAGGGCTACATAGGCAAGCAATTTAAAAATATGATCCCCTCTGCGAATATGATATTGCTCATGTTTTAGAATATACTCCTGCTCTTGTTCGCTTAATGAAGATAACAAATAAATATGCGGTCTGAATATGCCAAGCACAAAAGGAGTAGTAATGTAGTCCGCAACATAAATATTACCCCTTACCCGCACTGCTCCAACCAGACTCTTTCGTAACTTAACATAAGAAATCATGCTAACGCCTATCATAGCCACGATTCCAGCCAGCCATATATAGGTCGCAATGCTGACAGGCGCCTCCAAAGGATCTGCTACAAGCTGTTCCGCCCCTTGTGGCAACGCATTATTTATAGCATTGTCCAATACCGGAACTGGTAATGTCACTTCTGGATTCTCTGTATGAACGATATTGTTCGGAATATATGCAACCTGACTCACACTATCAGTTGTTTCCACAATTGGGGTATCAAATAAATCCAATACCGATAAGGGAGTATTTATAGCGATAGGGCAAAGCAGACGAAACAATACAACTGTCCATAACATATAGGAATATATCCTGGGTGCCCGTCTCAGCAACACTCTGAGTATAAGCACCGTAACAATGATAACACTTGCCGTAAGACTCATATTCAAAATCTTAGGTAATAATTCGTACCAATCCATCTACTCACCTCCTCATACTATCTATCACCTTTTTCAGTTCCTCCACTTCCATATCCGATAACTTCTTCCTGGAACCGAATGCTGCCAAAAAAGCCGGTAATGAACCTTCAAAAGTGTCATTCACAAACTTTTCACTTTGGAGAGCATAAAACTCTTCCCTACTGATTAAGGAAGTAATCATTCGGTCCTTGTTTTGAAAAATTCCTCTTTCACATAACCTTTTTAAAATGGTTAAAGTAGTCGTCCGCTTCCAATTCAATTCAGCTTCCGCGAGTTTCTCCAATTCTACTGGTCGCAATGGTTCATTATTCCATATGATATCTGCAAACTTGGACTCTACTGCTCCTAATCTTATTTCACTCATATGATCACCCCTTTTGTCTACTGTGTGTAGTCTTTTATTTATAGTCTACTATCAGTAGTCATTTTCGTCAACCAATTTTTACTTGTAGATACAACCACTTTATATGTAACATTCTATATGCGTGTTTCCTCGATGAATGCGGCATTCGCCGCATTCTCATAAGCATAAAAAAGCCCAGAAGCAAGCAAGCTTGCTCTGGACTATTTTACACTTATTTAATGCTTCTCATTGCTAACGCACAATTACTCAATGATGGTAGCTACACGGCCGGAACCAACGGTTCTACCACCTTCACGGATAGCGAAGGTAAGACCCTGCTCCATAGCGATAGGATGGATCAGTTCGATGGTCATCTCTACGTTATCACCAGGCATACACATCTCAACACCAGCGGGCAGTTCGCAAACGCCGGTAACGTCGGTGGTTCTGAAGTAGAACTGAGGACGATAGTTGTTGAAGAAAGGAGTATGACGTCCACCTTCATCCTTGGTCAGAACGTATACCTGAGCGGTAAACTTTCTGTGGCAGGTAACAGTACCGGGCTTAGCCAGAACCTGTCCTCTTTCGATTTCAGTTCTCTGGATACCACGAAGCAGAGCACCGATGTTATCACCAGCCTGTGCCTCATCCAGCATCTTACGGAACATTTCGATACCGGTTACAACAGTCTTCTTGGTCTCTTCCTTGATACCAACGATTTCAACTTCATCATTCAGATGCAGAACACCACGCTCTACACGACCGGTAGCAACGGTACCACGACCGGTAATGGTGAATACGTCCTCGACGGGCATCAGGAAAGGCTTATCAGTATCACGCTGAGGATCAGGGATATAAGAATCTACAGTATCCATCAGTTCCATGATCTTGTCGCCCCACTCGCTGCTGGGATCTTCCAGAGCCTTCAGAGCGGAACCCTTGATGATAGGGCAGTCATTGAAGTCGTACTCTTCCAGCTGCTCGGTTACTTCCATCTCAACCAGCTCGATCAGCTCGGGATCGTCAACCATATCACACTTGTTCAGGAATACAATGATGTAAGGAACACCTACCTGACGGGACAGAAGGATGTGCTCCTTGGTCTGAGCCATAACACCATCAGTAGCAGCTACAACGAGGATAGCACCATCCATCTGTGCAGCACCGGTGATCATGTTCTTAACGTAGTCAGCATGGCCCGGGCAGTCAACGTGTGCATAGTGTCTCTTCTCGGTCTGGTACTCGATGTGAGCGGTAGAAATGGTGATACCACGCTCTCTCTCTTCGGGAGCCTTATCGATGTGATCGAAGTCAACCTTCTCGTTACCAGGTACTCTCTCGGAAAGAACCTTGGAGATTGCAGCGGTCAGAGTAGTTTTACCATGGTCAACGTGACCGATGGTACCAATGTTACAATGGGGCTTTGTTCTGTCAAATTTAGCTTTAGCCATTATTTAAGTCCTCCTTAAAATAATTAAACAGTTTCGTAGTTTTATTTTTTTAACTCGCTACCTCTGATTATATTAAATAATCAGAGGTTTTTCAAGTCATTTTATTGATTTAATGCTTATTTTGCTTTTGCAGCAAGAACCTTTTCCTGAACGTTCTTAGGAACGGGCTCATACTTTTCGAAGAACATGGAGTAGTTACCACGACCCTGGGTCTTGGAACGCAGGTCTGTGGAGTAACCGAACATCTCAGCAAGGGGAACGAAAGCCTTAACCATCTTACCACCGCCGATGTCTTCCATACCTTCTACACGACCACGACGGGAGTTCAGATCACCGATTACATCACCCATGTATTCCTCGGGCATGGTAACCTCAACCTTCATGATCGGCTCAAGCAGTACAGGAGCTGCCTTCTGCATTGCTTCCTTGAATGCCATGGAACCTGCAATGTGGAATGCCATCTCGGAGGAGTCGACCTCATGATAGGATCCATCATATACGTTCGCATGAACACCCAGTACAGGGAATCCACCCAAAATACCAGCCTGAGCTGCTTCCTGGATACCTTCACCTACTGCGGGGATGTATTCCTTAGGAATGGAACCACCGACTACAGTAGATTCGAATAACAGGGTAGGAGGATCGTTGATCAGAATGTTTGCCTTCGGATCGAAGTCAAACTTCTCACAGTTAGCCTCCAGGGGCTCAAACTTAACTTTACAATGTCCGTACTGTCCACGACCACCGGACTGCTTAGCGTACTTGGAATCCACTTCAACAGCCTTGGTGAACGCTTCCTTATATGCAACCTGAGGCGCACCTACGTTAGCTTCTACATGGAACTCACGAAGCAGACGGTCAACGATGATCTCCAGATGCAATTCACCCATACCGGCGATGATGGTCTGACCGGTCTCCTGATTGGTATGAGCACGGAAAGTAGGATCTTCTTCTGCCAGTTTTGCAAGAGCTTCACCCATCTTGCCCTGACCAGCTTTGGTCTTAGGCTCGATAGCCAGCTCGATAACGGGCTCAGGGAACTCCATGGACTCCAGGATTACAGGGTGCTGCTCATCACAGATGGTATCACCGGTAGTGGTGAACTTGAATCCAACTGCTGCAGCGATATCACCGGAGTAAACCTTTTCCAGCTCTGCACGCTTGTTCGCATGCATCTGCAGGATACGTCCTACACGTTCCTTCTTGTCCTTAGTAGCATTGAGTACATAAGAACCGGAATTCAGCGTACCGGAATATACACGGAAGTAAGCGAGCTTACCTACGAACGGGTCAGTCATGATCTTGAATGCAAGTGCAGCGAAAGGCTCTTCATCAGAGGACTTTCTCTCTACTTCATTACCGTCAAGGTCAACACCCTTAATAGCCGGCACATCCAGAGGAGAAGGCATATACTCAATAATAGCATCCAGGAGCTTCTGAACGCCCTTATTTCTGTAAGCAGTACCGCAACATACAGGAACGGCTCTGCACTCACAAGTAGCTTTTCTCAAAGCAGCCTTCATCTCTTCAACAGAAGGAATTTCACCTTCCAGATACATCATTGTCAGATCATCATCCAGCTCACAAACCTTTTCAATGAGCTCATCATGATATAAAGCAGCCTCATCAGCCATATCTCCAAGATCATCGGTAACAGTGATGTCATCACCCTTCTCATCGTTGTAGATATAAGCCTTCATCTCGAACAGATCAATGATTCCCTTGAACTCATCTTCCTTACCGATAGGCAACTGAAGGCAGATAGCGTTCTTACCAAGTCTGGTACGGATCTGATCTACTGCTGCGTAGAAATTAGCACCCAGGATATCCATCTTGTTGATGAATGCCATACGAGGTACATTGTAGGTGTCAGCCTGACGCCATACGTTCTCGGACTGAGGCTCTACACCACCCTTTGCACAGAAGACGCCGACAGCGCCATCCAGTACACGAAGGGAACGCTCAACCTCAACGGTGAAGTCTACGTGACCCGGGGTATCAATAATATTGATACGATGCTCCAGAGCACCGGGCATGGGTTTGGTCTCTTTTTCAAGAGTCCAGTGACAGGTAGTAGCTGCAGATGTAATGGTAATACCTCTCTCCTGCTCCTGAGCCATCCAGTCCATGGTAGCAGTACCTTCGTGAGTATCACCGATCTTATAGTTAACACCTGTGTAATACAGGATACGCTCGGTAGTAGTGGTCTTACCGGCATCGATATGAGCCATAATTCCGATATTTCTGGTTCTCTCTAACGGATATTCTCTTCCAGCCAAGTTTTTTCCCTCCTACTAGAATCTGTAATGAGCAAAAGCCTTGTTTGCCTCTGCCATCTTGTGCATGTCTTCTTTTCTCTTAACTGCAGATCCGGTATTGTTGGCTGCGTCAAGAATTTCGTTAGCAAGTCTGTCTTCCATGGTCTTCTCACTTCTCTTACGAGAGAACATGGTCAACCAACGAAGGCCCAGAGCCTGACGTCTCTCAGGTCTAACTTCGATAGGTACCTGATAGGTAGCACCACCGATACGTCTTGCTTTTACTTCCAGAACAGGCATGATGTTGTTCATAGCCTCTTCGAATACTTCCAGAGCAGGCTTGCCGCTCTTCTCTTCAACCTTAGCAAATGCTCCGTATACGATCTTCTGGGCTACACCCTTCTTGCCATCTAACATGATGTTGTTGACAAGCTTGGTAACCACTTTGTTGTTGTATAAAGGATCTGCTAATACATCTCTTTTCTGAATATGTCCTTTACGTGGCACGGTTCTTCCCTCCTTAACAAATTGTTTACGTTAGATCATAGGTACTCACATGTGTTTCCCCAAGTGTTCGCGCTGTTATATCTGTATCACAGAATTCCAACACTTTTCTTAGTTTCGTTTTTGTGGTACAAAGACGATGTCCGCATCGTCTCCAAAAATCCTCGCGGATTTTCATCGAACTCTCGGTCCGACGTTCAAAACGCCCCGGATACTACTTATTTCTTAGCATCCTTAGGTCTCTTAGCGCCGTACTTGGAACGAGCCTGTTTTCTGTTAGCGACACCGGCGGTATCAAGGGTACCACGGATGATGTGGTATCTGGTACCGGGCAGGTCCTTAACACGACCACCACGGATCAAAACAACGCTGTGCTCCTGCAGATTGTGACCTTCACCGGGAATGTAGCTGGTAACTTCGATTCCGTTGGAAAGACGTACTCTGGCGATCTTTCTAAGAGCAGAGTTAGGCTTTTTAGGAGTTGCTGTCTTAACAGCGGTACATACACCACGCTTCTGGGGAGCAGAAACGTCTGTTGCTTTCTTGTGAAGAGAGTTGTAACCCTTCTGGAGAGCAGGTGCAGTAGACTTCTTAACAGAGGTCTGACGTCCTTTTCTTACTAACTGGTTAAATGTTGGCATTCTGTTTCACCTCTTTCTTAAATAGTATAATAGACGCACCTTTTCTGGCACGCTTTAATAGTATACTTGTTCCAACTTCCGTTGTCAACTGGTTTTTCGTGAAATTTACAGGGTTTTTCACGACTTTTTCATGTTATTATAACCAAAAGAGGAGCAGTACCGTTTCCGATACCGCTCCATGAAGTATTTCCCACAAATTTCCCCCTATACAGGGTCTGCTTATAAAGGTCTGCTTATAAAGGAACCGCTACTGTATCTGTGGCAGATAGCGTTCCAGCGCATCCTGCCAGGAAGGAAGTCTCTCAAAACCGTTCTGTGTGAGCTTTTCCTTGCTCATGCGGCTGTTCTCCGGTCTCTTTGCCTTCGTGGGATACTCGGACGCCGGTACGGGAGCCACATCCACGTTCATGCCTGCCTTGCGGAAGATCTCGCAGGCAAATTCATACCAGTTACAGATACCTTCATTGGTCGCATGATAAATGCCGTATTTGTCGGTCAGCACCATGTCCACCAGAAGCCTTGCCAGATCATAAGTATAAGTAGGCGAACCAAACTGGTCATTCACCACCGTGAGATGATCATGGGTCTTACCCAGATTCAGCATGGTCTTGATGAAATTCTTACCGTTCACACCGAATACCCAGGAGATTCTTACGATAAAATACTTCTCCAGTGTATTCTGCACTGCCAGCTCGCCCTCGTATTTGGTCTGTCCGTATACGTTCAGAGGATGGCGCTCATCGTCGGGCTCCCAGGCTCTGGTACCTTCGCCGTCAAATACATAGTCCGTGCTGATATAGATCATCTTGCAGTTCAACTTCTTGCAGACATTGGCAATATTCTGTGTACCGTCCGCATTGACCCTGCGGCAGAGCTCCACGTTGTCTTCCGCTGCATCCACTGCTGTGTAAGCTGCGCAGTGAATCACAGCATCCGGTGCTGCCTCACCGATCACTTTTTCCACGCTGGCAGCATCCGTGATATCCATGTCCTGAATATCCACGCCAACCGCCTCAATGCCGCGCTTTGTAAGTTCATTTACCACATCATATCCCAACTGGCCCTTTACGCCTGTTACTAAGACTTTCATAGAATGCCTTGCCTTCCTTTTCTTTCTTATGTTCTTTATGTTCCTGCACATATTGCATAGGTTCAACAACTCTGATTATAACATCCACACTCAGCATCAGCAATCCCAGAACAGCCAAAAGAGGCTCCATGATCACACCGGTTACGATCAGAGTGCCAGCAGCCACCACGCCGAACCAGTTTATCTCCGCATAATCTCTCTTCATATTTTTCCCTGTCTTTCCGAGAATCAGTATTCTCCCCGAGTTCTGATCTCTCTAACAGTTTAAGACATCCTTTCACACCAAAACGGTTCATCTTTTGAAAAAATATTTTATGCTGTTTCGTTATCATCTATACATATTTCAGTACTTTAATAGGCATCATCATGCTTCAGCAGAACAATGAACGTTTTTAATATGATCTTGATGTCAGACATAAGTGACCAGTTGTCAATGTATTCCACATCCATCTCAACAATATCGTCAAAATTATCTATCTTGCTTCGTCCGTTCACCTGCCACATTCCTGTAATTCCCGGCTTGATACTGATGCGACGCCATTGTTTTCTCTCATATTTTTCCACTTCATCCAGTGTCGGCGGTCTGGTACCTACCAGACTCATGGATCCGCCTACCACATTAAAAAACTGCGGCAGTTCATCAATACTGAACTTGCGTATCACCCTGCCTGCCTTTGTGATCCGGGGATCATCCTTCATTTTGAACATTACACCGCCGGCAATCTCGTTTTGAGCCATCAATTCTTTTTTGCGCTCTTCCGCATCAATATACATACTGCGGAATTTATAAATTTTAAAATTTCTGCCATTCTGCCCCACCCTGGTCTGTTTAAAGATCACAGGTCCCGGAGAATCCAGTTTGATGGCAACCGCCGTCGCCAGCATAACCGGGGAAAATAGAAGGATCCCCACCATACCACCAATAATATCCATAAGTCGCTTTATAGCCATTTCATAAGTGTTCAGGCTGATGGTATGATACGTGATGACCGGATAGGTGCCCACGGTACTCACATAACTATAGGCACGTCTTTTCTTATAAAAGTCCACCACCAGGCGTACCGTCACTCCCATGTCAATACAGATATCTACATATTGCTGTGTAAATGGCAGTTCTTCCCCATGCTTCTGAATAATATATATCTGATCCAGATTATTCTCTCTGATCAGCTGCTCCAGTTCTTCCAGACATCCCAGATATTCTTCCTTATCCGCCTCATACTCATCTCGCTTCATTGCAATATAACCAACCATTTTGACCGGTATGGATGTTTTATCCAAAAAATAACTGAATTTATTGAATTCTCCTTTTTTCCCCACATATGCCGTTCTGGGTGCCCTGCCTTCTTCCAGCATTCTGATCAACGGTTTGCCAAAAATCATTTTTATACTGATCAACAGATAAGCCATGATCAGATAAATAATAAAGAATTCTCTTGCCTCCTGTCCCGGAGCGACAAACTGCAGCAGGATCCCCGTCACCAGCATGGCAACAACGAAGGATTTCGTAATCTTTCGGTGCACTCTGTCCAGATAATAAAACATTGTTACATTGTATAGATATCCTTCTTTGTTGGAAAGAAGATAAAGCAGCAAAAATACTCCCGTCAGAACCTCCAGTCGCAACTGTGTCTGATCATCCAGCCGCTGTCCCCTTATCAAAAACGTAATTCCAAATGCGCATACAAGCACAAAGATATCCAATAATATCTGGGTTGTATTCGTATTTGCCCCTGAATTTGTCTTGTTCAATTCCCCGTCTCCTCTCATAGTCTTCCACATCCAACAGCTCAATTTATTTTATTATAAGAATCCGGCAAAATCAAGCTACGCGATAGCTTTTCTCATTCCACATATTAACTTTTTACTCTGATAATGATACAATGATGTCGGGGTCAAAAGCCCCCCCGACTTAGTAAGGCATTGACATAGGAGGTGTTTCATGGCAGTGATCCTGATGATAGATGATGATCGTGAAGTGTTGGAAATCAATAAAAAATATCTGACCGGCGAAGGCTTCGACGTATCGATCGCATCCTCCGCAGAGCAGGGGATCCGTCTGGCAAAGCAATGTTCTCCGGATTGTATTCTGCTGGATGTTATGATGCCGGACAGGAACGGTTATGAGGTGTGCCACATACTCCGCACTTTCACTTCCGCTCCCATTCTGTTTCTTACCGGAAAAAGCAGCGAAGACGATAAGATCACCGGTCTCACCAGTGGTGCCGATGATTATATTGTAAAGCCATACAGTCTGCGAGAGCTGAAAGCCCGCATTGATATACTCCTCCGGCGTATGGGACAGTTGAAGTCGGCATCCGATAATCACACTTTGGTCATCGGCAATCTTACCATTGATAAGGTGGCACACAAAGCGCTGTTCCTGGGCGAGGATCTTGGACTTGCTAACCGGGAATACGAGGTTCTCCTCTATCTTGCGGAGCATCCCGACCGGGATATTACCTTTGAAGAACTGGGCAATGCCCTATTGGGGACTTATATGGAAGCCGATCGCCGTTTAGTTATGGTGAATGTAAGCAGACTGCGCAAAAAATTAGATCGCAGCCATGAACTGTCTAATCACATTGAAACTGTATGGGGCAAGGGATATCGTTTTATCATTGCCTCTTATCGTCAATAATATTGCAGGGAGAATTCCAGAATGAATAAAGCCAGTTTTGTCTCTCCTTCCGTAGAAAAAGAGACCATTGAAAGTCTTTCCCAGAAGCTGCTGGAAGTCAACCGGCAGTTAACCGAAGCAAATAGAGAATTGAAGCGCGTACAGTCAGAAAAGGAAGAAATGCTTTCCAATATCTCGCATGATCTGCGGGCTCCCATAACCGCTATCCGGAGTGCATTGGATTATCTGAATTCCGGTCAGGAAATATCCATGGAGGATTACATAGCTTCTCTGCAGTTGATCGACCGCAGGACACAGACACTGGAAAATCTGATCCAGGATATGTATTATCTGTTCTGTGTAGAAGATACATCCCGGGAACTTGAGCTTGTCACCTTGGAGGCAGCACCGTTTCTGGAAGAATATTTTTATGATATGATTTCAGACAAACGCTATGACGATCATGACATGGTATTGGACCTTCCGGAGAATCTTTCCTGTAAGTTTTCTGTTGATGTCCAGAAAATGATCCGGGTATTGGACAATCTTTTCACCAACGCTGCAAAATACTCCGGCACCGGCAGCCGCATCACCCTACAAGCCGGATGCATCGGCAAGCAGCTGCAGATCAGAGTCATCGACAATGGACCCGGCATTCCGGAAGATGCCCTTCCCCATATTTTCCGAAGGACCTACACTGTGTCACATTCACGCACCCCGGGATCCGCTACCGGAAGCGGTTTGGGGCTTTCTATCGCCAAAGCTATCGTAGAGCGTCTGGAAGGAAGCATCTGCTGCACCAGCGAGCCGGGAGAAGGCTGCTGCTTCCTGATTCAGCTGCCCTGTATCTGACATTTCAGAATCTGGTGCAGGATATGAGCTACTTCCGTTATGCTGTCCCCTTCTGCCGGACGTGCTATATAAAAGGTCGGAACCGTTGTAGCCATGGCAATACATTTTGACCCGATCTGAGGAGTGTATTTCTCCTCTTGCAGCAGATGCCTCAGGAAAAGATTATCCGCATATACCGGGAACCTGTGGATTCCCATAATTTCTCCGGTCTGCACCTTTTCACCCTTTGTAATCCCCAACATAATGAACGCTTTTACCGGTCTGGCTTCTGTGGAAAATGCCCCCCGGTAAGGCACCAGAAATTTATCCTTTTCTTCATTAATATAAAGTAATCGTGTCAGATCATATCCTTGTTCTACCGCTACATTGCGGCACAACTTCTGATAGGGAAATGCAGGATATACAAAAGTCCGGTCAGTCCGCGGTTCCACTACCGCCATATCATCTGCCATCAGTTCATACCCTTGTTCAAGCAGCATTGTGGTGATCGTGGATTTTCCGGCGCCACTCTCTCCTGCGATCAGCACAGCGCCACGCTCATCTGCTACTGCGCTGCAATGAATGGCCAGCTGTCCCCGCTGCATTGCAATCATCGCCATGCCGTATCCCAGCAGATAAGTTTTCATATAGAAGAGGTTACCTCCCTCCTTCCTGCAGTATCTGATGAATCTGCCCTGTTCCACCACCATCCACATGGTTCTGTTGCTTAAGAAGCTAAAGTCCGGTCCAAAGTCATATTTCCGTGTTGTTTCCCGTAAAATTTCTTTCGGGATCTCTCCCTCTTCGATCCGGATCTCCGGGACCGGTTCTGTAACAGTTTCCGCGTCTTCCGCCACCAGTTGGGGGAAGTCCAGATCCGTCTTTATCCGCAGTCCGTAAAGTCTGTAGCTGTACTGTGTCATTTTCTCATCCTTCCATGAGTCCGTCGTCTATATCACCTGAAAATCGCATGGATATCTTACGAAAACTATGTTATCATATCCTATATTACGAAACAAGTCGGTTTCCGCACTGATTCGACTGTCGAAGTCCGCAAAAAGGGGGTCATTTTATGTCGGCAATCTGGGGAATCATTTCATGGGATGCGCCACTACCACAGAATATAAAAGAACAAATGCAGCTACCGTTTCAAAAAAAATGTAAGATTGACCGTTATTCCTCCGTACAGAAAGATACTGTTTTCATGGGATGCGGAATACAATATCTGACAGACGAGTCTCTGTCAGAGGTGCTGCCCTATACTTCCGACAGCCCCGATTTTTCCCTGACCGCAGACTGCCTGTTAGACAACCGGGAAGAACTCCTTTCCTTGCTGCAGCTTCCTGCCTCCACTCCGGACGGCACCGTGATGGCACAGGCCTACTCCCGCTTCGGGATTTCCTGTCTGAAATATTTCCAGGGACTCTTTTCCCTAGCGGTCTACGATTTTGCCAAGAAGACTCTGTATCTGGCAGCAGATCAGATGGCTTCCCGCTGTCTCTATTACTACGAATCAGGAAGACAGGTGTCCTTTTCCACTCTCAGTTCTGCGATTCTCCAAGTATTTCCGGAGATTCCTGAAAACCCCTTGTTTTTCAAAGACTTTTTGACTGCTCCCGGTCTTGCTCCCAATATCTCTCCCGAGGATACTCCTTACAAGGGAATGTATAAATTAAAACCGGGCACCTATCTGGAGATCACCTCACACGGAATTACGGAACACACCTACTGGACTCCGGCAGACGAGGCATCCCCTTTTTCCTGCGGCAGCTTTTCCGCCGCCCGGTACGGCCGGTCCTTCCGGCAGTTATACAGTGATTGTGTCAGGGATGCTCTGCGCTGCAATGGCGAAGTCGGAATCAGCTTAAGCAGCGGTCTGGATTCTGCCAGTGTCGGTACCCTGGCTGCCACCCATCTGCAACAGGGGCATCGTAATCTGTATGCCTATACTTATGTTCCCTATGAGACACCTCATCCGGATAAAAACCGGGACCATGTCACGGATGAGACCGCCGACGTACAAAAAATACTGGACATGTATCCCAATATGAAGCCCCACTTTCTGAACAATCATGGGAAAAATTGTCTGGAGGCCTTGCAGGAAGAGTTGGAAATAATGGAAATTCCATTTAAGGCCTACGCAAATCTTCCAAACCTTATGGAAATCTATGAGGAAGCCTCCGCAGCCGGCTGCAAAGTACTCCTAACAGGACAGGCTGGCAACAGTACCGTTTCCTATGGATATATTGACAATATTCTCTGTCATGTCTATCATCGTAAACACTATATGACGTTCCTGTACTGGCTTAACCGCTACGCAAAACATGTAAAGGAGAGTCGAAGATCTGCATTGAAATCCTGTATCCGCTATTACAATGCTGCCGCCCGACAGCAAAATCTGCCGGATACGGTCCCCGGATCAAAGACTGACAACCCTTTTGTGAACTCTGAGATTTTAACAGACTATCCCTTAGCAGCGCGTCATACGAAATATGCCCCCACCAGTACTCCGGGTTTTCCGATGACGGAGAAGGATTATCGCTCCTGGGTCTGGTTCGCACCGTTTCTGACTTATATCGGAGAACTGGAGACCAAAATGGGACTTCACTATGGTCTGATCCTGCGGGATCCCACCAGAGATTCCCGCATGGTGAATTTCTGCTATCACCTTCCCTATGAGATCTTCGCATGGCAGGGAACTCCCCGTTGGCTGATCCGGGGGAATTTCCGGGATCTGCTGCCCACAGATCTGCTGGACCGATGGATGCGCTACGGTGTACAAAATTCTGATTACTATCTCCGGATCCAACGGGACTGGCAGAAACTACTCCCGGATCTGGAGAAGGAACTGGAAGCCTCTCCCGGCAACTATTGTTCCGAAGGTACTGTACAAGCCTTTCTGGCACATTATCGTACGCGACTGCCGGATGAGGTCCAGGATGAATTTATGTATCTGTGCTTCGTGTATATATTGCAAAAGTATCTGAAAATCTATCATTTCTGTTAGATTTGTTTACTTTTACATAAAACCGCCATAGTATAAGACCATAGTCCTTGATATATAATATTATCAAAAGTGAGGTATTTAATTATGAAAAAGTGGAATGCTCCTTCCGTAGAAGAATTAAACATTAACGAAACCGCTCACAACTTGTTGGGTAACAGCTGGGACGGTGGTTACATCGGTGACGGTGTGCTTTCCGGTCATCTGGGGTGGGGCAAGCCTAATGGCGAACCTGAGGGCGATTCCAAGAATCCTGCGGATCAGCTCAGCTAATCATCTCGAACACAGAACAAAACAACAAAGCCACAGGCACTTCACCTGTGGTTTTGTTTGCTTTATCAAACTAAGGGGAATATCTATGTCTGCCATCTGGGGAATCGTTCCTGTCTCTTCCACAGAGAAAACGGAAGAAGCCTTACATACTATGCGTACTTCATATGCGCCCTTTGCGATCGACCGCTATTCATCATTGTCTCTTGATACCGGAGTCTCTTTTCACTGTGGTCTGCAATTTTTTACCGAAGAATCCTTTCAGGAGGTTCTTCCTTTTTATGATAATACCAAAGGGGTTTTATTCACTGCTGATGTCGTTTTGGACAACCGGGAGGAACTTCTTTCGCAATTTCCTCTGCTCTCCGGGGACACTACAGACAGTGGTCTGCTTCTGGCGGCTCTGGAAAAATGGGGAACTTCTGTGTGTGATCATCTTCTGGGCGCGTTTGCCTTTGCTATCTATCATACAAGTACCCACACCCTTCATTTATATACTGATCATATGGGCAACCGCAGCTTGTTCTATGCCATTCTGCCGGACCGTATTCTGTTTAGCACTGCACTGGTTCCTCTGGCCCACACTCTGTCAGCAGCTGTCTCCGAAAAATGGCTTGCTGCATGTCTCGCCACCACTTCGGCAGATATGATGCTTTATGAAGCTCTGACCCCTTATGAAGGGATCCTTCAGATACCTGCTGCCGGCCACCTGACCTGGACACCGGAGTTTTCCTCCCTTGATATCTACTGGGATCGTACTTCTCTTCCCAAGCCTCTGCCCCATAAAGATCCGATGCACTACCAGACATTGTTCCGGGACACACTCTCTGCCTGCGTTTCTTCCATGCTCCGCAGTGCAGAACATACCGGATGCACACTAAGCAGCGGTTTAGACTCCTCCGCAATTGCTGCACTGGCAGCTCCCCGGCTGGCAGAGATGGGCGAACAGCTATACAGCTATACCTCCGTGCCTTTGCGGGATTTTGTACCGGAAGGGACGGAGCCGGCGGATGAATCTGCGGGAGTGCTGGCTACCTGCAGACAATATCCGAATATCTCACCTGCCTTCCTCTCCTGTCCAGGACAGGATGCCTTCACCGAGCTTTCCCGGCTGGTGCCGCTTCTGGGCTATCCTATGAAGTCCGGTCACAACCTGACCTGGCTGGATGCCATCTATGAAAAAGCTCACCGTGATGGCTGCCGGGTCGTGTTAAAAGGACAATATGGTAATGCCACGATCTCCTGGGGCAAGGCTTTGTCTGTATTTTATCAGCTTTTCTGTTCCGGGCATCCCCGGATCGCTCTCCGGACGATGAAAGACTTTGGCCACCGGTACGGCATCCCGAGGAAATATATGTTAAAATGTATACTGACCGAATGGATAGGCAATCTCTTCCCTGCCAAGCCGGAAGATCCGCTGACGGCCCCCGGACTTATGCAGCGCTATCATATTTCCCGCGCCTACCGGAAGCAGATGCGTTCTGCCGGCGGTGGCGAGATGGATTCCCGGGAAAAACGTCTGTCTTTTATCTTCAATCCTACCGCGCAAATGCAGCTTGGGATGTTCGATACAGCCATGAGTCTGATCCACGGAGTATTGATCCGCGATCCCTCCAAGGACAAAAGGATCATCGAACTATGTTGCAGTCTCCCGGTGGAATGTAGTCTCAGTGGTTCTCTGGAGCGGGGTATGGTCCGCACATATCTGGAGGGAATCGTCCCGGATTCCATCCGGAAAGAAATCTTTCACCGCGGGGTACAAAGTGCTGACTCTACATTCCGCAGCCAGCTTCTATGGGATGAGAACCGCAGGGACATTCTGGAGACCCTGCATTCCCCCACGCTACGCCGTTATATAGATCCAGGGAAACTGGATTCCCTGCTCATCCGCCTGGAAGAGGCCTCCGCATCCGAACTGACCTTTTCCGATCTGCGTATGGCAAATGTCCTATATTCCTGCAGTCTGTTTCTAAAGGAGGTCTGAGTATGTATTATTATCGTCTCTATGGCATGTTACTGGAGAGTGAGCTTTGCTTTCCGGAGGCCGATGAACTAACGCCCCCGGTCACTCCGGATGCCACACTGACCCTCGGCATCCCCCCTGAATGGGTCGTTACGGAATACCGACAGGGAAAATTTTCTTCGATCACTGAGCGGGTCATGTGGTTTCGATTGTATGATGAACTACTGGTCTACGTAGAACAAGGTTCAAAGGCTATCGTCTGGAAGTTAGATCCTACTCTCGACGAAGTGCGTATGCGGACTTATCTTCTGTCCGGTGCCATCACTTTTCTCCTTTTACAGCGTGGCTATCTTCTAATCCATGGGAGTGCGCTGTGCTGCAAGGATAAGGCTTATCTGATCTCGGGCCCCAGCGGCAGCGGTAAATCCACCACCGCTCTGCATCTGATGAAACAGCCGGGAATCCTGTTTGCCTCCGACGACATCTGTGCCATCCGCACGGTAAACGGTCAGAGCATCCTCTATCCGGGACCTCCCTGGCAGCGGGTATGCGCAGATGTCATGCGACGCGATCCGGACAGTGAATACACCTATATCCGGGAAGCCGATGAGAAATACGGGAGAAAACTTACGGACTCCTACTGCCGGGAACCGCTTCCCGTGGGAGGCATGTTTACAATCTACCGGGATAACTGCGAAGAATTGTCCTGTGAGGAATTATCCGGCAGCGAAAAGCTGCAGGTCCTGACTCATAATCTATTCCGTGGGGAACTGCTGAACCTACTCGGCATCACTCCCGCCCGCATGACGCAGTTTTTAAGCGCAGTAACGAGCTTTCCCATATATAAGATTGCAAGGCCACAGAACCGTGACACCACAAAAGAGATACCGGAAATCATCTCTAAATATATCAATGATGTTAGATTTCTTGTATTTCCCTCCTGAATCAGTTATAGTCTGAGTTGTCAGTGATTGATAGTTTGATAGAAAAGGAGTATATGAGAGCTATGAAAAAATGGAAAACACCTGAAGTTGAAGAATTATCTATTTCCTGTACTGAGCAGGGTAAAAATCTCTCCTCCCAGTATGATGAAATCCGCGTAGATCAAAACGGCAACTACTGGTTAGGCTTCTCCAGTGGTTTTGATTCCCACCCCGATATCGACGGTGACGTAACCGTACACTGATTCTCTCACGTAAGATAATGAATTAATAAAGAAAACGGGCAGGAAACAGTTTTCTGTTTTCTGCCCGCTCTTGTATTGTCACTTCATTTTTCAGGAGGCGTCCATGGATTCTCTCATCAGCGTTATTATTCCGGTCTACAATGTAGCCCATTATCTGATATCTTGTGTGGAAAGTGTTACCGCTTCTTCCTACCGGAATCTCCAGATTCTGCTCATTGACGACGGTTCCACCGACGGCAGCGGTCCTCTGTGTGACAGACTCGCCCTTACGGATTCCCGCATCACTGTCCGGCATACGGACAACGGTGGCATCTCCCATGCCCGCAATGTGGGACTGTCCCTTGCGACCGGTGACTACATCTCTTTTATCGATTCCGACGATCTGATCCATCCGGATTTTTATCGTCTCATGCTTTCCGCCATGATCCATGAATCTGCGGATCTGGTGATATGTCATGAACAGATATTTTCCGACAGCAGAGTGCTGCCTTCCATGGAAACCTGCCATACCTATCACTTACAGAATATAGAATCGCAGGACGGATTTTTTCTGCACTTTATGGATCCCTTTACGGGGCCTGCAACCTGGGTGTGGAATAAACTCTACCGACGCAGTCTGCTATCCGATATCCATTTCCAGGAAGGAAAGAAAATGGAAGATATTTCTTTTCTGACCGATTATGCACTGCAATGTCAAAAGGTAGTATGGCTCGAAGAGACTTTAAACTATTACCGTCAGCGCAAAGACAGCACTATGGAGGAAGGATTCTCTGATATTAGCTGTGACTATGCGGATGCACTGTTGTATTCCCTCGACCGTATTCAGACATCCCCGGAAGCTTCTGACTTTTCCGCTGCCTACGCTGTCTATGTGACCAACAAGCTGGCCCTATTGTGCGTGAAGTCGCGCAAATATCATTGGCAGAACAGCTTTTCTTATTTAGCGCAAAAATACCGGGACAGCTACAAGCGTTATCATCAAAATGCAGAGACTCTGTCTGCACGTGGTAAGCTTTTCCTTGCCCGGTATTGTTTTCCTCTTTATTATATGCTGCAGAAAAACCGCATCCGTATCTAGTCCTTCGTCACTTCCATCACCTGTTTGTCCACGATCTGCAGTTCTCTGTCACAATAAGGCAGAATACTTTTCCTATGGGTAATGATAAGACAGGTAGGACGTGGCGACAATTCCTTCAACCCCTGCAACACTTCCAGTTCTGTCTTCTCATCCAATGCGGAAGTCGCCTCATCCAGTATCAGGAACGGGGTTTTCCTTAAAAAGGCTCTGGCAATGGCAATCCTCTGTGCCTGTCCCTCGGACAGACCGTGTCCTCTCTCTCCGATCACAGTATCGATCCCCTTTGGAAGTCCCATGACAAATTCATATCCGGATGCCAATTTCAGTGCCTCATACATTTCTTCCTCCGTTGCATCCAGTTTCCCCATACGGATATTCTCCCGCACCGTACCGCTGAACAATGTATTCCCCTGGGGTACATAAGATATAAATTTCCGGGTAGCGGCATTCGCCCGCTCCAGATCCCCTTTTTCATTAAAAAAGGTAACACTGCCCCGGATGTTACTCATAAAGGACATGATAATACGGATCAGCGTGGTCTTGCCGATACCGGATTCTCCGATAATAGCCACAAATTCTCCGGGTCCGATCCGCAGATTTACATTCTCCAGTACTGTCTCATCCGTATAACCAAAGGTCATGTCTTTTATCTCCACGCCGATCCGGGCCGACGGGATCTGAGTGTCCGTTTTCATCTCCAGTGGAATCTGCTGCAATTCCATGATTCTTCCCGCGGAAGCCAGTATAGACACTACCTTGGGAATCTGTTGCGCAAGTCCCATGACCGGTGCCTGCACACGGTTTACCAGTGTCAAAAATACCGACATGGTTCCGTAGGTGATCATCTTGTGGGAAATCTGTATTGCTCCATAGCAAAATGCTACAATATATCCGGTCTGAAATGCCAGTGACATCACTGTGGAACTGGCTACTCCCATTTTCGTCCGACGGTATACCCAGTGAAACCTCTCCTCCCGAAGCTGTGTCAGACGCTCCGTGGAATAATCCTCGTTGGCAAACGCTTTTACGATCAGTAGATTTGCCAGGCTTTCCTGTAAAAAAGACCGATATGCTGCTTCACTCTCCTGCACCTTCACCTGAAGTTTTCGAAGTTTTTTGCCAAGCCACCAGGAGCTGAGTGCTGCCACCGGAGCTACCAGCAGGGCGAACATTGCCAGCATCGGCGAATAATAGAACAGCGTAAAAAATACCAGCAGCAGTTCCACCGCCAGTTGGATAATACTTGGAATAGTTCCGATAATACCGTCCGCCACATTTCCCGCATCGCTGGTAAGTCTCGTCATCAGATCCCCGGTGTGATATTTTTTCACATCCATCCAGTGGGAATGAATGATCTTCTCATAGATCTGTTTCCGTATGCCAAAGGAAAATCTCTCCGTCAGCATGGTAGATACCAGCGACGAAATTACCGTCACCGCCTGCATTCCCAGCATTAACAATACATAGACCACCATCAGGCGTACAAATGCATTGCCAAAGGTGGCATGGTCTATGATTTCTTTGGAGATCTGAACCATCAGCAGTGATGCAATTGTCTCCAGCAGTCCGAACACCATGACCAGAAGTATTTTCCCCAGATACGGTCTGGAATACTGCCATAACCATTGTGCATACCGGTACTGATTTCCCCGATCCTGCCATATTTTTTTAATTTTACCCATATCTCACAGCCCCCGGATTTACTCTATAAAGCCATTCCCCTTCATCTGTTCCAGGAACTTCATGACGGACTCTTCACACTCCTCTCTGGACACCTCATAGATGCTCAGTAACCGGTCCACGATCTGCGTGGGAGTGATCTCCTCCTGCAGCATATCCCAGATATCATTGCCCGCTCCTTTGATCAGAAAATATTTTCCCGATTCAAAATCGATCATGACCTTTTCTCCTGCCAGATCTGTCACATTTAATTGCTTCTTCAGTTTGATGATTGCATTTTTCTCCATCCTTTTACCCTCCGTTTTCTTACTTAACTTATTTTTCTCTTATTTCCACTTATTTTCGGAATTTATCCACTACCGAATAATCTTCTCCGCTTCCTCCGCTGACGTACATTCTGCCGCAACGTATCCATGCATGGGCTACCATCTTTCCTTCTTCGAGCTTACATCCCAGATACATTGTAGAAGAAATCCCTTTGTTTTTCAATAATCTCTGCGCAGTAAGTGCCCGCACCAGACACTTGCTCTCCCAGCTCGTCCTGCTGCAGACCCGGTTCACACAGTATGCCACCTTTTTGGCATATCGATAATGCTCGATTGTCTCCTCCTCGGGAGACTCTTCGCCCTCGTTGCCCCATTTCACGCGCAGCCTGGTTGTATTACCGTAGAGCACCTGCAGGCGATAGATGGCAGAATAAATCCAGCATTGTACAGACAACCATTTATGATCGTTGTATCTGAGGAAACGATATCCTCTTTTCAAAATTGTCATTTCCGTTTTCTGCCTTTCTATGACTGGAACTTCAGATCCATCTTCTCATAGATATCCTGTACCGTCCGGATCCGTTCTTCATCAATGTGATTCATCATCTGACGTTTATAGGTGCCTTTATGCTTTGCCAGACCTGTGATTCCTCTGACCAGCCATGCCCAGGGGAGCAGCCATGGACAATCCTCCAGGTAAGGATAGTATTCTGCCATATAGTGCAATGGGGGAAATGCATACCAGAATTTCAGTTGTTGTCTGCCTGCGGTTTTTCCCTTCTTTTTCTCCTCGGCAAATTTATTCCAGATGCCGTTCTCATCTTTGCCGTAGATACCGCTGTCCAGCAGATAGGCGAAGAGATTGTCATACAGTGCATTGCTCTCCTCTTCCTCCAGCCACAGATAGGCCAGTTTCTCCATGTGCCCGGTAAATGTGAGAATGCCACACTGTTCCAGTTCTTTATCCAGATAGTTTCTGTCCATCTGTTCGCCAAATCGTTCCAGATAGACATAGATATCGATCAGATGTCTGATACCGCAGCCGGTCTGATAGAAATGCTTGGCCGCATGCGCCATCATATATACGTAAAAATCTTCCGTTCCGAAGTCCTGTGTATATGTACATCCGTTTCTGGTATGCGTGCGGGAAAAGTTTTTGAAATAACCGTACTGATTGCGGTCCACCGTCTTGTCGTACATGGCACGATGAGCCTCGATCACCAGAAACGGCGGTTTCTGGAAAATATCATGGTGTTTTACTGCACGGTACAGAGTGTATCCCCGTTCTTTTAACAACTCCTGTGCCTCTCCCATGTTTTGTTCGGCGAACAAAATATCGAGGTCACTCATCTCCCGCATCTGCGGTGCCGGATAGTAGAATCGTAATACCGCCCCTTTCATGGGTTGATTGATAATCCCCTTTTCCTCAAACAATCTTTCCAGCTCTCTCTGTTCCTGCACCTGCACACCGCAGCGCAAAATACTGTTCATTAACGGAGCCCGCAGCCTGCTGCGTTCTCCCTCTGTAAGATTGTCTACCCGGATCAAAGCTCCCAATAGGAGGTAATTCAGATGATGTTTTTTCGCAATCTGCACGATTTCATCCACCGTCACGCCTTCCGGCAGGGAAGGTACTTCCTCCTGTTTCAGCTGGGCGCGTATCAGTTTTGCCAGGTATTTTTCTTTCTTTCCCATAGGCACACCCCTTCTCATTTATTTCCATAAATCGTATGGAAAACTTTTCTGTAGTCCCTCTTGCAGTTTATCTAATTGGGGTAATTCCATCGGAGTCATCCTTTTCGCCTGTTGTAAATCAGATGCTATTTTGACATCGTATCTGCCTGTCGCATAATACCAGTCATAGTATTTCAACCATTCCTTCTCCACGCCATTACCGATGAACACCGCCGGAATCCCATAAGACTCCGCCAGAATAATTCCATGCAAGGAAGAGGAATATACAATTTCAGCCGCAAGCATTCTATCGATAAACGACCTGTAATCCGTTGTTTTAATATCCAATTTTTCAGCATCACTGTTTTGTTTCAAATAATGTTCTATCACAACATAATCTTTTCCCTTTTTACGTTCCCCCGGATAGATGAGAGGCATCAGGATTGCCGGATCACCGTAGATTTCCGGGCAGTCATATCCGTTGGCAGTCATGACCTGCCTGCTGACCGGGCCCCGCAAAGCCCGCACGTCATATTTCCTGTATTTTTTCTGTTCTGTTACATGCGCTGCGTTCTCAAAAGAGTTGACACCGCTTCCCCAGACAACCGCATCAAATCTGCCCAGTCCCAGAATAGATCCGACTGCCATAAGATGCTTTTTCCCCGCACAGGTGGTTTGAAGATTCATACCTTTTTGTGCCAGCATCCAAGCAACAATCACAGGAGCTAAAAAATCTCCCAGATTATTCTCGAAATCCCAATACTCCAAAGCCACTCTATGCTTCTTAAGCCGCTCACCGTTCATTTTTTTTCGATTTCTTACGACCGCTATATCTCTGAGCATAACCCCTCCTACTTTTTCCTTCCGAGCATACTTTTACACTTTTTCACAATTAATTGCGTTCCCTCTGTCTTCCCATATGCCACTAAAAATACCACGCTGCAGATTCCGCCGATGACAACTCCCTTACCGATCAACTGCAACCAGTTCTGTGTCTGCACTCCGGATAACAGCAACCAAAGCACCCCTATGGTAGCAATCATAAGCAATGCATTTTTTAAAAGTGACACGTAGTATCCCGCTGCACTTTTCTCAAAATACTCCCGGAACAGAAGTCTCGGTTCGTACCAGAAATACGTACTCAGCCTTGCAATTGCCGATGCCAGCACGATTCCGGTCAGTCCCATGACTTTTCCCAACAGAATCGACAAAACAATGTTCAGCACAGCACCGACCAACATGACGTACTTGGTACGAACATAAAGTCCGGTAGCATCCCGATAGATCCACAGCGGCTGCAGGACACAGGACAGATAGGTATTCAGTGTCATCACCAGAATGGCACCTGTACTGATGGTAAACCCGCTGCCCAGCCACACATAGACGAAATCGTTCGCCATGATGCAAAACGCACTGACGATGGCACCACAGAGAATAAAGCTGACAGATTGTATGACGCTGAACACTTCATAACGTTTCTCACTCTTCTCTCGGACAATGACATTACCGACGCTGGCCGTCAAAGCGGAAAAAATGATCTGAATGATCAGAAGAAGCTTATTGCTCACCATCAGGTAGTTGGAATAGATTCCCGTCATAGCAGTTCCCACCAGCACGGAGATCAGTATATTATCCGTGGCTGTAAAGATTGTGGAACTGATCTTGTACAAAAATACAGAACGCATATTCTCGAAAATCGCCTTCTCTTCCTCTTTGGTGATCTTCCGCTCCATTTTGATAAACGGATACTGTTTCTGTGCCTCCCGGGATGCCATGAGATTATTGAAAAACTGCACTGCCACTCCGATTGCCAGGTACAGAATATAATTCTGCAGCAGTAAAAGGGAAAAAATCTGCAAAATTGTCTTCAGCAAGCTGGTCCAAATCGAGATATTGACTACTTTGTAGTTCTTCTGATCTGCCGTAAGTATCGTGGATTTATAGACAAACAGATAAGAAATCACTACGTTTGCCAGCGAGAACAGATAATACACTGCGAGATGGGGAATCTCCTGTTCTGTATTGACGATATATTTCAGGAACGGAATCACTGCAATTCCCACTACCGTCACCACCACGGCGATCACATTGTATACTTTTTTATAAAAATGAATCAGTCCGGCCAGTTTCTCTTCGTCATGTTCCGCCAACGGCTTGTAAAAGCTGTAAGCCATGGTCGTGTTAAAACCAAGATCCGCCATGGACAGCAGATTTAACACATCGGAAAAAATTCCGTTCAGTCCCAGATATTCCGCTCCCAGGGTATGGATAAATACGGTTCTTGCTACAAAACTGAGTATCAGGGTAAGAAACTGATATGTAAAACCAGATATCATATTTTGTACAGAGTTCTTTACTCGACTACTCATTCAGATTTTCCGTTCCTTCCTCTGCTGCTGTCTGCTCTTGCGGAATCTCCGCATCCCAGTTCACAGTACCTTCTGCCACTTCCTGCGTATAACGTAAAATATACGATTCTCTCTCCCTGAAAAATTCTTCTATTTTCTTGACTTCCTGATGGTATACCGTGTCTTCCATGTTCCCACGGAAACGCTTGTAATTACTGAGGACAATTTTCTTTTTTTCGGCGGCTAATTGTCCCAGTACCGCTTCTACTTCCTCATCAGCGAAGGTATGCTCCGCCATTTCCTGCATCACGGAACTTAAGCTGTTCCGAAATTCCTCATTATGCAATAAAGCTCTGAAGAAGATATCCTGCGAAACACTCTCCATCAAATAGGAGTCAATGGTTGCCGTCGTTTTCCCGCCGGTGGCATTATTCCCCATGGAATTATCCAGTCGGCACATCAGAAATCTCCATCTGCCATCTCCGAAGCCCGTCCCGTTTTCCGAGACTGTTCTCCAGGTTATCACCGTATCCTCTCCATAGAATGCATTTGCAAGGTAAAGATTTGCGCAAAAATATTGCAGGTAATTTTCAACATCCATCATTTCTTTTACCTGTTCATAATTCTGTGTATCAGACATATCACGCGTAGTCACAAAATCATAGAGTTTACCAAATGTAGTGATATTCTCCGTCACTGGGTCGGTCACTCCGTTTCTTGCAAACAGTACATCCCCTGCAGCGACACCGTATTCTTCCGCAATAAAATCCGCATCATAATTTCCTCGCAGCATATAAATTCCCCAATACTCTCCGTTCAGGAATACCGCACACGATTCCATATTCTGCGTTCTTACGGTGGTCGCATCCAAAAGTCTCTGTGCCAGATATTCTCGCAGCATAAACGTGTTGTCTCTTCTGTGCGTCAACAGTGAAAATCCATTTTCACCTTCTCTGTAATACCGCTCCAGTCCGGTTCCCTCGCTGGCACAGTTTTCTCCCGTAAGCTTTAGTCCTTTTTGTGGCCATGTGGTACTAATATCATTGATAATACTCACCTGCATTTTCTGTGCAAAGGTCTTATCTTTTTGGTTAGAAAAGAATTCCACATAGACCGGTTTGCTCCAATTATTGTAATAGTTTCCCGCGCCTCCGCCGTCATATCCCTTGGCGATCTCATCTTCATAAGAACGGCCTTTCACATAAATGCCTTCAAAATAATCAAACAGATTATTTTCGTCGGTTGAGATAGATATTACCGGCACCCCTGTGATATCACCGGATTTTTCGATACCGATAAAATAAGATTGCGTTACCGTATCACTCTGTTCTCCCAAAGTATCCACCGCAATTGCCTTCAGTACGGTTCCCATAGTGATACTTGCCGGTTGAAAAGTTGCTGTATAATACTCCATCTGAGGATTCACTGCCAGCGTCATGTCCGAGCCGCTCCGGTTTATAATCGTAATAGGACTCTCGTACAGCGTGGACTGTGTGGTAGGCTCGGAACCATCCAGGGTATAATAGATCCGGCTGTTCTCCCCGGCAGACAATTCCACCTGTATGTCATTATCATAGAAACCTCCGGGAACAGAGAAATGCAACTTCTCCGTTTCTACAACTTCTCCCTGCGTATTGCTTTCTCCTTTGGTGGCGGTCATCCATTCCATGCTTTCTGCGCCATCCGTGATCCGTCCGTAGCTTTCTCCGCTTTCCAGATCCGGGACCAGCATACTGCTGTGCAATATCTCTTCCGGCAAAAATACGCTGATCACATCTCCCGCTGCCAGAGATCCCAGATTCTCCACGCACAGATACCCTGCTACCGGCAATACCTCTTCTTTGGTAAATTCTTTTTTCACCTGTCCGTTCACTGTGATCTTACAGTCCTGCAGGGGAATTTCATCCCGGGATAATCCGTTGTACAGTTCGATCCAGCCTGCCTGATTTATCTCGTTGATGTAAAGCCCTTCTGCCAGCTGCGTCAGGTCTTTTTGTTTTGCATCTGCCGTACTCTGTTCCTCACTGATCTCCTGCAGCATCTCCTGTTCCTGCTGCTGTTTGCGGGAGGAATCCCACATAATATATCCGAGCACCAGCACTGACGCTAGACTCAGCAGGATCACAATCCTGTCTTTTTTAGAAAATCTTGATTTTTTATCCATGATTGCTCCTTGTCTTTCCCTGAGCCGGCACAATTACATACAAAATCACCGTTGCCAGACCACCCAGAATTCCACCTGTAACATTTGTAAGAATATCCATCAATTCAAAATAACCTCTATGTGTCAGCAGCTGGATCACTTCGATACAGAAGCTGGTCAGGAAACAGTAGCAGGTCGTTAGAAACAATTTCCTGCCTATCTTCTCGCGTCCGCGGAACAGGGCAATCAGCGCTCCCCAGGGCACGAAGAGACATACGTTGAGCAGGTCATAGATCATCTGATTGGACAAATCCGGACTGCCGCTTTTCAACCACATGGAAATATGAGTGAAAATTCCGGAACGGCTTCCTTCTTCCCGATTATAGAATGTTATTTGAAACAGAAAGCATGCATATCCCGCCAGAAGCATCAGCAGTATCTCTTTTCCGGGGCGCATTTCTTCCCCCCGCAGCCTGGACCAGATCAGCACTGCGACATGCACCAGCAAAAAAACTGCTGTCATCATGAGAAGCAATAATGTCCAGGAGATTCCCTCCAACTGTTCTGCGATCAGTGCATTGCATCTGACTATAAACTCTTCCATTGTCAACCTTTCCTTCCTCTACGAATTATTTACAGCTCCGGAAGAGGATGGTTTTCCTTTTGTGCAAGATAGTATTCATAGAATGGTATCTGGGTCTTGAGCTTGTCATAGCGTTTTTTCCGCACCAGTATCTGGACTTTGTCAAACAGCCATGGCCATTTCCCGATCATTTTTTTGATGCGGTTCTTCATTGTCTTACTGTCATCCGTTTTCAATCTCCACTCTCCGGCACACAGATGTACTGCATATTGTTTCCCTGTGATCGTTCCGATCTCGAACAGCTCCTTCGGGAAGATCACGAAATCCACCAGATCCTGGAACTGATTATTCAGGCGAAACTGCGGATAATGTTTCAAAATATAGTAGGTATAATAATAATTGCTGGTGGCATATCCATCCACGATAAGTCTGCCGTCCCGGAAGTTAAATACTTTCCCATCCGGATTCCTGCCGAATTCGGTGGCATCATACATATCCAACAGCGCTTTCACCAAAGGATTTCCCGGCTGTGCTCCGATAATGGCCGATCCCACCGAACAATCAAAAATAAAATTGAAAAATGCCGGATAGGATAACAGCGGATCAAAGGAGCGGCATACCTTCACATCGGTATCCAGATAAATCCCACCGTATTCATATACCGCCTTCAGGCGATAGTAATCACCGATAAATCCCAGTTGCTTTTCCGCATAGGTTCTGCGTACAAATTCATTTTCATCAAAGGTACAGTTGCTTTCATCCCATCGCATGACCCTGTAACCTTCCAGTCTGCTCCAGGAATCAATGCATTTCTGCAGATCCTCCGGAATTGGCTTACCGCCGAACCAGCAGTAATGTATGATCTTGGGTATCGTTCCCTTACTTCCCTTTCCTTCCATACTTCTCTCCTCACAATTATCTTAATTTTCCCTGTATCAGATACTGATAAAAGGTATCCTGCCCCGAAGTCTCTTTCTCACTGAAACGTGTACTTAACTTATGGAATCCGCATCTTGATTTCAGAACCTCATATTTGATTCCGTCGTATGGCTGTCCCATATATGTCGCCAGCACATGCGACTCCACCTGACTGACAATAGGCATCGCCTGATACTCTTCCCGATAATAATCGCATGCCATAGTCATAAACAGGTGAAAAATATAGTAATCCACTGCCCGGTCGTTGTCCTTCCAGTAAGCATAGAGCAGTTCTCTGGTCAGACAATAAATGTTCTGATTCGTGGTTCCGTACAGAAACCAGTTATTTGTCTCCATGATCTCCGGATTGAATCCGAAATAATAAAAGCTGTACATGAAAACCGGCAATTGATCTGTATATGCCAGTAGTCCCCCGTCCGTACAGTAGACCGTTGCATCGATCCAGTATCCGCCGTAACGGACCAGAAGCTCCAGACGGATCAGATCTGAGAAATGTGCCGGACCGATGATCCCTCTCTTCCACTTTTCAACAATCTCTTCCGGAAGTGTGATATAATCAAATACATTCTTTGCATCGATCACGACGATCTCCCGGTCCGGAAGCTTTTGTCTCAGAGCTTCATAGCACAGCTTCACCAAAGGCGGTGCCTGCTCCAATCCCTGCAGCCAGCAGAACCAGACTCTGCCCTGGTTAGCTTTCTTTTCCAGTGTCTCCCATGGACGGTCCGCCGTCACTTTCTCCAGATATTTTCTTTTTAATTTTTTATAATACAACATCCGGTGCTTTTGCCCGATCATCACATTGTACAAAAAGGACAATTTTGCATCCCTGTACTTTGTCTTCAGCATCACATTGTCATAGATCGACCCCAGTAACATATGATCCTGTATTTTTTCTTTGATTCTTCGCAATGAAGTATCTCCCATGCTTCTCCCCTTCTCAAAAACATCTCTGCTGAATACCGTTCCAGCTCCGGTACAGTGCAATGATCCATCTGGTACTTTGCGTCTTCAACAACAGATAAAGCAGTCTTCGTTTTCCCTGAAGTCCGGATTTTCTTACTGCTTCCAGGAAATCCTGTTCCCGACAGATTCTCCGTACAATCTTTTTCCTCTCAGAGTCGGCGATTCCTCTGCGGCAGCTGAGCTGCTTGAGAAATGTCAGGCCCAGCCCGGAATAGACCCGGCAGAATGCCATCTCCTGCTCCTCGTGCTCCGGGAATTCCCGACAGAAATCCATCGCATAATGATAAATCTTCGTGATATTATCAAAAAAGCGTGGATCGTAACTGTTTAACTGGGTTCCCTGAGTCTGCACATTATACTGATAGAACAGTTCCGGATTGACTGCAATCTTATGAGCCCTGCTCACTGCCTGCAGTGAAAAATACAGGTCTTCGTAAATACGGATCTGCGGATCAAACGCAAGATCTTGTTCCCGCAGAAATTCTCTGCGAAACACTTTGTTCCAGGGTGCGTTGATCACCTCTGTCTCCACGGTTTCCACCAGACAGTCCCGGAAAAATTCTTCTCTGCTTCCACAAAAGGATGTTTTCATCGGTCTCGTCACTTTGCGGTCATTGGCCACATCATAATACCAGAACCCGAACATCAGCACATCCGCATCGCTCTCTTCCGCGATCCGGACATTTTTCTCCACGGCATCCGCCTGCAGCAGATCGTCCACATCCGTGAACATCAGATACTTTCCCTGTGCATGTGCAATTCCGGTATTTCTCGCCCTGCTGGGGCCGCCGTTTTCCTGATGAATGACTCTGACATGGGAGACAGCCGCCGCATAGCGGTCACAGATGCCACCGGAGCCATCCCCGCTGCCGTCGTCCACCAGCAGGATCTCCAAAGGAGCATAGGTCTGTTCCAACAGCCGTTTCATACAGTCGTCAATATAACGTTCTCCATTATATACCGGCACTACAATGCTTACTAACGGATTCATCTTGCTCCTCTTTTCTTCAAATACTTCGATGTTGTCATGGGCGGTGCATCTTCCCCCTCCCGTACCGGATCCAGACACAGAAAAAGGGCGAACAAAATATAGAGATATTTCAATGTCTGCAGTGAATCGACCCAAAAAAGATTGATCAGATAACAGGCACTGCCTACCAGAAGGATCTTCGGCAGTCCGCTTTTATCTCTGCGGACCCTCTTTATCATACCCGCGATCATACTTCCGAGAAACAGCAGATAGGTGATCATTCCCGGATACGCATAACGTACATATTCCGCAATGTAGAAATTATCCACAGATTCAATGAAAGAACCGTTGATCTCCGACTTAAACGAGCGCTTCCTTCCCAGCCCCAGCAGCGGATTCAGCCAGTCCACCGTGAAAATATATTTGAGCTGGTCCCGGTAATTGGAACTACTGCTTAATGCCGTTAAATCCGCACCGAACTGCACCGCCAGTTCCGTTCCCAGCAGTTCATCCAGAATACTGGTGATCTGTAACAATATGTATCTTCCCATTGTCGTATTTCTGATAGCCACCAGAATTACTGCAAAAATACCCGCCAACACAAGCGCGATCATCACAAATTTTTTAATCTCCATTTTAGAAGATAAGCCCACCAGCAGGATCACTTCCAAAAGAAATACGCTCAGTGTGGATCTCGACCCACATAAAAATACGTTGCCCCCCAGCAATAGTAACAAGAGCGGCTGTGCCAGCAGATTGACACTCTTATTTTTCCTGTCATAACAGGCAAAAGGAACCATGGTGACCAGCATCAGACCATAACCCAGAGAGTGGTTACAGGAGCTCATGATACGATAGCTTCCCGATCGTACAAATCGTCCCGTATAGAGTCCCTTGATCGTCTCCAGATAGGAGAACGGTGATCTCCCCAGCACATATTCCACGATGCCCAGCAATGCGATCACATAAGAAAATACAACGATCATCTGTATCGTTTTTTCCACTCCCAAAGTGTTCCGGATGAGATAAATCAACAGATAAAACGTCAGCAATTCAATAAACGGATTTAGAAAGGCGTTGACATCCGCACGTAATACCATAGTATATCCGATCACCATAAGGTAAGGAAGTAACACTTTGGTACATGGTTCTTCCACCACCAGCAGCACGAATCCCCGGATACGCTCCGGCTCTGCCAGCATCAGGAATAATACCGCCACGATCATGATACGCAGTGCCGTCAGGTCGAACAGAGGAAACGGCAGTCCAAAATACTGCGGCAATACATATAATGTAAAAAAGAACAACACCGCAACCGCCTGAAAGATTTTCAGTTCTCTCTGCGGTTTCAGATATCTGCTTTGTTGTGCCATTTCTCTCCTCCTTCCCACAATTTTCCCGCTGATCTCTTTGATCCTCTATCCACGGATCGCCATCATCAGCTCTACGGGAATAGACTTTCTGCTGTGATAACAGTCCGCATATCCAAATAACAGTGGCAAAGTATTCCATACTTTCCGGTCACGCAGCAATTCAATCCTCAGCTGCGTTGCCCGTATATTCCGATGTAATAATCTACAATCCCGACCACTCATTGACAGTGACTCTGCAAAGGCCAGGGTAGCCTCATGGCTTTTCTTCAGATCCTCCAAAAAACGGACTCTCTCCGGAAGATCACGCATTTTATGCATTGTCACGTTATTGGAATGAAGTCTTCTGCGCAGTGTCACCCCATGGTAGACATACAGTCCATTTCTGCATAATGCCAGCTTCCAGACAAATTCATCGTGGGCCCAGTTCGGATACCATCTGTTTTCCACCTCCTGCCAGAATTTCCGGCGGATGCACATGCTGCATCCCTGACAGTTGATAAACAGATTATGCGCTTCATAGGGTAGATGCTCAAGGGAATGATCCCGGCGGAACTGCTTCTGTTCCCATGTTGGAACACTGGGGGCGTCCGGAGAAGACACAAAAGACTCGAATTCCGAACACAGTAGCAGGATCTTGGGATGCTCCTCCATCTGTCCCACCATGACCTCCACCCGGTCCGGTACCCAGATATCATCCTGATCGCAGAAGAAAATATATTCTCCCACCGTCTCCTTCACTGCACCGATAAAATTCGCAGCATATCCCAGATTCTTCGGATTCTGCGATACCTTCCAGGTTCTTTCCAGTCCATGTTCCCTGATATATTTTTCCACGATTGCTACGGTATCGTCAGTGGAACGATCATCGTGGATGATCACTTCATCCACCGGCATGCTCTGGGTCCGGATAGACTCCAGTTGCTCCACTACATATTCCGCTCCATTGTAAGTTGCCATTGCTACGGATGTTCTTATCATAATACTATCCTTTCAGAATCCTGCCACTCAGTACCGCCACCGGCTGACAATTCCATCTGCGGACATTTCTCAGATAGATGCCGATCTTCCCCCGTACATACGGGTTCGCTCGATAGTCCGGAAAATGCTCCTGTAAAAAGGCAAAGGTCCGATCCAGCAGATCCTTGCGCAGCCTTGCATCCGGTACTCTGCCGATCCGGCTCAAGGAACTGCATAGAAGTATCTTAACGCAAAAGTATTCCAGCTCCTGTCGATATTCCTCGTAAAACCCTCTCTCCCTGTAAAAATCCAGTATATTCTGTAACACCGGAAAAATATCAGCCACTTTTTTACTTTTGTTGGCATTCATAGTAGAGGTCTCCCTAAGGATATAAGATACAAAGGGACGGTCTACATAGGTTTCCCGCTGAAGATACGGGATCAGTTTGATACAGAATGCCGTATCCTCATAGATTCTTCCCTCCGGGAATTCCATTCCCTCCCGCAGCAGGATCTCCCTGCGGATCAGCTTGTTCCAGGGGCAGGTCATAGGATCGATAAACATATCTTTCCTGTCCCGGTACTGCCTGATATTTCCTCTGGTAGCCAGTTCCTTCTGCTGACCATCCTTTTCCTGAAGGTAGTGATAACTGCATTCCACCATATCACAATTGTCCGCAAGAGCTGCCCGAAGCATTTCCTCATACATTGCGGTATCTACATAATCGTCCGAATCCACAAACCCTACATAATCCCCAATGCACTCCCGGATTCCCAGATTCCGTGCACTTGCCTGTCCTCCGTTCTCCTTGCGGATAACTCTGACTCTTCCCGGATAATTGTTTTCAAATTCAGAAAGAATCTCCGGAGAGTGATCCGTGGAGCCATCATCCACCACCAGGATCTCCAGATCCTTCAGGGTTTGATGTACCAGACTTTCCAGACATCTGCGTAGATATTTTTCTGTATTATAAACCGGTACGATCACACTCACCTGCCTGCTTGCTGTATCCATCTTTTTTCCCCTCTATGGTATCTTAGGATGCGTATCCGTACGTTCTCCCAGTAATTCCCGTGTCCGTTCCATGATCATCCCAACTGCCTTATTATGCTTTTTTATTATATGCGTAAAGTCTGTATATTGGTCACCGACACCATGGATATCACTGCCCAGTGCACTGATCCTGTCATGTCTCAAATACTGTTGTGCGCGGAACCTCTGCCTGTTCCATCTTCCCACCAGACTGCCTATATTCACCTGTGCAAGGCATCCTGCCTCTAATAGAGGCATAATCTGTGACATCCGGTATCGCTCTACATGGGCAAGCACCACCTGCAGACCACATTTGTCCTGTAATGCTGTCACTGTATTTATCAATTCCGGATCCCATATCTCCGTAAAAGGCATTTCCAGCAGTAATACCTTCGTTCCATCTATACAAAGTTGTTCAAGCCCTTCCATCCGTTCCAGTCCTTTACAGATCAGGACCTCCGCTCCCTGCACAATTTGTATTCCTGCTGCCTGGATCTCTTCCTCTCCGGCAAGTTCCTTTTGCAGCTGCACCCACGCCAGCCTGCGGCGTCTTAAGAAACTGTCCACACTCTCCGCATGTGGGTAAAAATGGGAGGTAGCAAGGATACAGTGAACCCCTGCCCGCACCGCTCTCCGGATCTGTTCCATTGCTACCGCAGTATCACTGCATCCATGGTCCAAACCGGGCAAAATATGGCTGTGGAAATCATATATCTTAAGAATATCAGTATTTGTAGTCTTTTGCATAATGTTTATAATGATAATCCTGAGATTTCATAGAGATTCCGTTGAACACGAATCCACAGATATTCGCTCCCACCGGCTCCAGCATCTGCACGATCATCTGCTCTCTGTCAAATTTTGTCACGCCCTCTCTTACCACCAGAATATATGCGGTCGCTGTTGCAGCCAGGACCAGAGCATCTGCCACGATTCCTGCCGGAGGCAGGTCTACGAAAATACAGTCATATTCCTCCTTGCATTTTTCCAAAAGTTCACTCCAGCGCTCACCGGACAGAAGTTCTGCCGGATTGGGCGGTACTTCTCCCGCCATTGCAACATAGAGATTCTCGGCTCTCTTATAGACCTTCAGTTCTTTCGTGATCCCTGCAAGGTATTCACTTAAACCTTCCTTCCCCTCAATGTCCAGCAGACTTTTCAGGTTGCTCTTTCTCATATCCGCATCAATCAATAAAATCTTTTTCCCTAATTGAGCGTAAGCGGAAGCAAGATTGATACAGGTCAGTGTTTTTCCCTCTCCGGGATCTGCACTGGTAATGGCATATACGGGACATTTCTCACCTTTACCGGTGAACAGGAGCTTTGCACGGATACTGTTATAAGATTCGCGCACTGCAAAAGGGCTCTCCTTATGTAATATTTTATTGACCTTTTCACCTTTTGCCGCCGGTTCCATCTGTGGTACATCTCCCAGAATAGGAATGGTAAACAGATCTTCAATCTCATATTTCCGGCGGACGGTAGTATCCAGCATACTTCGTAGCAGGAACCATGCCGCAGCCAGAAGGAAACCTGCTGCCGCACCCAATACTGCATATTTCAACACACTGGTGGACTGGTAAGGTACCGTTGGAAGCTCTGCCTCATCCAGTACTTCGATTCCACCGGATTTAACGATCCGTATGATCTCATTCGGCGCCAGTTCACCGATAGCATTTGCTATATCCATGGCATTCACCGGGTTTTGATCGACTACACGTACCACAAATGCAGCCGTGTTTTCAATCGCACTGGCACTGATCTGGGATTTCAGATAATCCGTGGAATAACCCAGTCCCGTTTCCTCTTTTACTTTTTCCAGAAAGGTCCGGCTCTTCAATATCTGCATATAGCTCGTGATCAGATTTTTCGCCTGCGTGATATCAGAACTTCCGATATTTACAGACGAGTCCGTAATATAATCCGGATTACTGTATACATAAAATGAAATCTGTGCCATATACAGGGATGTACTGGTAATGCTGGCGTAAGCCCCTGCCACCATTCCCAATACTGCTGTGCTCAGGAAAATGTATAATGCTTTCTTCTTTAATGTCCAAAATATTTTTTCCAAATGAAAGTTAGACAGAATCGTCTTAAACATTTTCGATCTCCTCTCTCAGATAAGTTTCTATCGTCTGCAGCATCTGATCTCTGTGCGATTCGTATGGCTGAAAATCAAACGTTTCACTTTCCCGAATGATATTCTCCAACGAATCTTCTTCCCCACATACCAACACCAGATGTTTTTTCCCAAAAGCTTTTGCAATGTCCCATTGGTGGTCATCCACATGTTCTTTATATTTTTTCAGTCGTGGAAATACGATCACAGGTTTCCCATGACGGATTCCCGACAATATGGTCCCGACACCGCTATGGGTGATCAGCAGAGAACATTCCTCCATCTTCTGCTCAAAGTCTTCTTTGTTCAGAAAATCCACCGAAGGATAGTATTGTGGGATATAGTCGGAGTGGCCTTTCTGCGCAAATACCGGATCTGTTATTTTCTGCTCTTCGACCAGCCGGTCTATCTGTTTCAACAATCTGTTACACTGGAATTTCTGGGTTCCCAGCACCACAAATATCAGCTTTCCCTTCATCAAAAAATTCCTCCCGCATAAATCGCCTTCGGAAACACCTTCAGCATATCTTCCCATTGTACCAGGAACAGGTCTGCTAATGGGTACATCAGCTTCCCCGTAAGGGAAGCTTCATCTACCCGGGCAAAAGATTCTATATATATAATATGAATTTTTCTCATTTTACCTAACAGACAGACCGGATATGTCATCAATGCTCCTGTGGATATGATACAGTCCGGCTTTTCCTTCTTCAAGATAGCATACGCCTGAAAAAAAAGCTTGATAAAATGAATAAGAAAAAACGGTTCCTTGCGATTGATCTGTCGTAAAAAGTAAGTTCTGTCTCCCCATGCTGTTGTAATGTCTTCTCCGCTTTTTTCCGTAATCAAAAAGGAATCGTTCTCATTAGTAATCTGTCTCAGACACGTGATCTCTTCCAAATGGCCTCCCGAGGACGCCGTAAAGCATAATTTCATATTCCCCTTCCGTTTCCTATCCTGTTTTCTGATAATAAACAGTAAAAATTCCATCGTCCTCCGGTTCTTTCCTTCGGACGATGGACTTTTTCGTTTTTTACGATTCCTCGTGCTTTTGTAACTTATCTATTTTCTTATACTGGATATACGTAGTCAGAACCGTCACTCCGAGAATAATAGCTGCCAGGATCGTCACATACAGATCCAGATGGCATCCCCAGAAGAAATACAGAACGACAAGCGCCAGGACAAACAAAACCGGAACCGCAATATCAATGCATTTCATTTTTTTCATTTTGTCTCCTCCTTACACCTCTGTCTGGCGTGCTTCACCGCGAAGTTCATTGATCTTTTTGTTTCTGTTGATGCAACGGATCAATTCATATGCAGTATATACGACTGTCAGCAACAGGATCAGCCAGTGGATCCAACAGTTTGCAGATGCTGCCAGAGGTGCCGCCTCATCCTCAATGCTGACTACATTATTATTCGTTGTTGCTGTAATTCCCTGCTCCGGTTCTTCTGTCGCAACAGGTGCCAAAGGAGTGGCCTCCTCTTCGATCACTGTCTGAGCAACGGGCTGCTGTCTCGCACCTGCTACCTGCTGTACGGTAGCTACGGTTGTGTTGCCTGCGGGAGCAGCTGCTTCCGGTGCCGTTACGGTTCCGGTAGTCGTACCATCTTCTCCGGACTCTCCGCCACCTTCACCACCGGTGGGTTCGGTTTCGGAAGGAGTTACGATGATCGGTTTGTATATAATACTTGCTACATATCCGTCTTCCGTCTTCTCATATCCTGCCAGAACACCGTTCTCGCAATCACCGGGTCTCCATGCATTCAGAGAGTCTACTGTGAGCGTTGCGTGATAATCAGCTGCCTGAGACTTTCCGATGTTACGGGTCTCTGTGTGCAGGAGTGTTCCGTTCACGCTGCCGCGGTAATAGTTCACGATAATAGGTACGCCTTCTTCCTTACTGTACCATACGGTTACTTCTCTGTCGGCAGTCGCGGTACCGCTAATCTCCGCCTCCGTTGCGTTTTTAGCAGTGAAACTAAATCCGTCAATGACTGCACTCGGAGTGGTAATGTGATATTCTTCACCCAGTCCGTAGGTTCCTACGAAATCTTCTGCTACCTTTACCGTGTTACCGGTTTCATCCTCATACAGATAATGTACTGTCACATTGAACTTCTGGTTCATGATGATGCCGTCTACATGGATACCGTCATTTTCGGTTTTGATTACATACCACTTAATGTATTCGCCTTCCTTCAGGCTGACACCCAGCTGGTCCGCTGTCGGTACGTTCTTAAGATAAGGGGTCAGATCGGTATCTTTTACGCCATTACCCTTTGCATACATATTCAGATAGCTGTTGTTGTCACCCTTATTTAATTCTCCCTGTTTTCCACCGATATAGTTTCCAGAAGTATAAGATTTTACTTCCGCCGGCTGAATCAGGCCTCTCTTCAATACATAGAACCTCGCATATACCGGTTTCTCATCAAAATTATCTTTTGCTTCTTTATAATCCTTTTTTGCTTCATTTGCTGCACTCTGTGCGTCCTCGTAAGCCTTCTTGGCATCCGCTACATTTTCTTTAGCTGTTTCCAGTGCCTTCCGTGCTGCATCCAGCTGCAGATCGTTCAGTTTAGCCTTTCTGGCCGCTTCCAGTCTCTTCTTTGCTGCCTCCAGAGCTTCTTTTGCAGCGTTGTACTGATCCAGTGCTTCTTTCTCTGCCTGTTCTGCCTTTGCTGCTGCGGTTGCGGCATCTGCTGCCTTTGTTGCTGCCTGTGCTGCTGCCACCTTATCAAAAGCGGTGGAGTATGCAGCGAATTCATGCTCATCTACCAGAGTTGCGGTCAGTTTATTGTTTTCCCAGGTCAGTAATACCTGCTCGTTATTCTTGTTCTTGCCCAGTAACAGGGTCAGTCCATCGTTGGTGTATTTCAGTTCCAGATGCTCCCAGTCCATCTCGATCTTCGCATTGTCATTCTTGGCCTCAATGGACAACTCTTTGTATACCTTGCGGAACCATTCGATCAGTCCAACATTGCTTCTGTCAATGGCATCCTGATACTCCTCCCGAAGATCCTTCGCATCTTCATACTTTTGGGTGGATTCCTTCAATTCATCCAGCAGCGTATTGAACTCATCCTGTTTTTCCTTGTCCAGATAAGTGATCTGGGTATTATTATCAGCTACCAGATCTTCTACAACCTTCTGTGATGCCACAATACCTGCAATGTAAGTATTATTCTCGGCAATCTGTGCATCCTTTGCGGCAATCTCAGTATCCTTCAGGGAAATGTTGTCCTTCGCAGTATTGATGTCACCCTTCAGGGTGTCGATATCATTTTCCAAATTGTTAATCTGCTCTTTCAGTTCCTGTGCTTTTTTATATTCATCGGACCATACCAAATGTCTTCTTCCGCCCAGATCATCAATTGCTTTCTTAGCTGCTTTGATCTCTGCTTCCTTGGCTGCGATCTGTGCTTCTTTGTCGGTGATCTCTCTTCTCAGGGCATCCTGCTGTCCCTGAATCTCGGACTTCTGCTGTTCCAGCTGTGTATTGTCATTCTCTTTTGCAGTCTTTTTCTCGTCCACTACCTTAGCCGCTGCTGCTGCTTCGTCGGATTTCCCTGCAGCGATTCCTGCCTGATCCGCTGCTTCTTTTGCAGCCTCTGCTGTCTTCTGTGCGATCTCATTGCTGCCGGTAGCGGTCTTGTAAGCATCCTCTGCCTTACCTACTTCTGCTTCTGCCGCTGCAAGTGCTTTTTCAGCCTCTTCCAGTTCCTTGTCTGCATTTTCGATACCGGCTTTGATATCTGCTTCCGCCTGTGTCTTTGCCTTATCATAGGCTTCCTGTGCTGTATCTAATGTAGCCTGTGCTTTATCATATGCCTGCTTTGCCTGATCTGCTGCTGCCTGCGCATCCTCTGCAGCTTTCTTTGCAGCATCCAGCACATCCTCCAGCTTGGAATCCGCACGGCCTGCATTTTCAATCTGTGATTTCAGAGCCTCTGCCTGCTTTGCAGCCTCCTGGGCTTTCGTTGCCGCATCCTGGGCTTTCTGCGCTTCTTCCGCGGTCTTATTCTGTGCCTCGGTTGCAATGTTCTCCAGATTCTTGGATTCTTCTTCCACTTTCTGATTGGAGTCGGCTACTGCTGTCTCCGCTTCACTTATCTCCTTTTCTATCTCTTCTTTTAATGCCGGAGTAGCTTCCGGAGTAACAGACGGATCCGCAGTAGCTTCCGGAGCAGGACTGGCCAGAACAGCATCTGCTGCTGTTTTTCCAAGATTAACTGCCGCGTTCTTCGCATCCTCCGCCGCGGTTGCTGCATTCTGGGCAGCCTGTGCCGCATCGTATGCTGCCTTGTCCGCCGCTTCGCCGTTTCCCACTGCCTCCTTGAGATCGGAGTCCTGTGTGATGGCAGACACAGCTGTGCTTTCCTCGCTTGCTCTTACGGTAAATGTGCTGACGTTCACTGTCTCCACCAGCATGGTAGCACACATACAGATTGTTAAGATTCTTTTGAATAATTTTTTCTTCATATCTTCCTCTCCTATCACTTTTAAACCGTCATGTAACCTTCTGCTGCTTTACGGATGTCTTCTACAATTCCTTCTGCTTTCTGATATTCCAGCTCTGTGATCTGCCTTCTAAGCTTCCACCAATTCCATCCCGGATGTTCCCCCGGCTGTAGTTCCCAGATCCTCTTACGGTATCTTATGCATAGCAGGATGTATGCTGTAACCATCAGAATCAGACCGATGAGCAGCATTGCCGCCAACGTATCCCCGTAATAACCTTCCTGTACTGCCCGGCTGTAGATTCCTGTGCTGTGCGTACCTGCAGCCAATGGGGTAGGATCATCTTCAATTCTTATGATCCGGTAACTTGCCAACATGGCAAATCCGGAATATATGATACCGAGCATAACCGGTTCCTCCATAATTACTTTTCATCTATAAAGACTGTCGTATTTTGAAAAAAGGTTCAGAAATTCTTTCTTTTTTTTTCATTCTGCCCTATACTATAAGTAAATTCATGTATTTACCTTATACAAAGGAGCTTTGTTGCTATGCGAAATAAAAAATTTGTAAAAACCTTCCGTAACACCAAAACCGTGCAGTTAGTCCTTCTGCTTCTGTTGGAAGCTGCGTATGTTCTGGTGCTGACCCTGCATCCCGCACTCGGCACGCAGCTGTTTGAGAACCGGACACTTTTTATCTTATGCACACTCTCCTGGATTCTTGCTTTATTTAATCTGGTATGGTTATTATATGATTTCTATAAATTGCGCACCTTCGCCGAAGAAAGTCATGCGCTGAACCGCGCAGCTTTCCTGGATCATCTGACCGGCATCCCCAACAGACACGGACTGGATGTCGTGTTTGAGACTTATGACTCCCCGGAATCTCTGGAGCATGTAGCCTGCTATATGGTCACCATCACCAACTTAAAGGAGATCAATCAGACCATGGGACATGTCGTGGGCGACCAGATGTTGAAGGATTTCTCCGGTATCTTAGAGAGTGTCGGTGATGCCTTCGGTGTGGTGGGACGTAACGGCGGTAACGAATTCTTAATGATCGTCAATCACGGCTCCCATGATACCATGGACTATTTTATCGAAAGTCTGGCGCAGCAGCTGAAGGAATACAACGAGGAACACAGTAATGCGCCCATTCAGATCAAGTACGCATATATTTTAAATGAAGAAGCACATGCAGAGTATTTCTCCACTCTGCTGACCGAGACATACAATAAGCTCCACGCTTAAGGAACCCGTTAACCAGACAGTGAGACGAACGCATGAAAGATTTGAATATTTCTTACATTGCCGGTCTTGTGATCCGTGCCCAGCACAGCGACTCGGATGCCTTCGCGGAATTGTATGCTCTTACCTATAATAAAGTGTACAACTATACCAGGCATTATCTGAGAGACGACTTTCTCGCTCAGGACGCTATGCAGGAGGTCTACATACTGGCTCTGAAAAACATTGGAAAACTGAATGATCCCACGGTTTTTATCGCCTGGCTGAACCGCATCTGCTTCCACGTCTGCTATGACATGACTCAGAAGAACCGACCACAGAACGACTGCCAGGTCTTGAGCCAGGAGATTCTGGATATCGTCCAGGATCCCCATCTGGACACCAATCCGGAACTGCACTACCAGCAGAAGGATGAATATTCCCGGCTGGCGGACGCCTTAGAACAGCTTCCTTTCAATGAGAAGCAGGTCCTGATCATGCGCTACTATAACGACATGAAGCTCGAAGAGATCGCTGCAGCCATGGAGATCAGCCGCAGCAGCGTCAAACGCTATATTGCCTCCGGACAGGATCATTTGAAAGAAAGAATGAAAGGATAACAGATTATGTTTTTTCATAAAAAGAACCGATATGAACTGGACATGACGACTGCCAATAATGCTCTGCAGAATATCCTGTCCACCTGTAACCAGCCGGTCAATACCATTCCTTTTGACAAGCTGGTGCTTCGTAAAAAAGTAAATGCCGCTTCCTATAATCGTCTGATTGTTGCCACAGCGGTGATCTTCGTGCTGACCTTTCTGTCGCCCTTAGTCATCGTTCCGCTCTCCGAATTTAACGAGAAAATGTTTGCCCCCGCTCCCGCGGAGCTTACTCTGGATTATGTGGAGAATAATGTTTTAAGCCTTAAGTTTACCGGAGATAACATTCTCTATGACGAGGCTTTTATGGAGACGCTGTCCGGCGAGATCATCGAACCGCTCTCCGTAGACACCTCCAAGGGTGTGATCAATTTCCCTTTTCTTTCTGAGGAAGCCAATATTTATGTTCCCGTAAAAAACGGTGAGACCCTCCACCTGCTCTTTACTCCCGATAATGTAACGGGCCTGGCACAATAACAACAGGATGTAATGATTTCTATGCGGATACCAAGATCATCTGCGCGGCTGCGCATTTTATTAATTACATATTGTATGGCCATGGGTCTGTGCGCCTGCGGTTCCGCTTCTGACTCTCTGCCTGTGGATGCTTCTGTGACGGGCACTTACGACGACCAGTCCTCCGCAGATCCCGCTTCTGCGGATACCGACACCTCGTCCCCGGAGACTGCCTCCCCGGACACGGAAAACACTTCCCCTGCGGGACCTCTGCGGGATGCCACTCCCGTCTGCCTCGTACCACAGGCCGACGGCACCGCGGTGGTGTCCAATGATGTAGCTGTCATCGACTATTCTCATATGTCCGATGGCTATGTCTGTGCCAATTATACCGGCACCTGTCCCAAAGTCAAACTGCGCATCACCGGTCCCGACACCGTTGTCTATACCTATGATCTGCACGGAGGCGGCTACGAGACGTTTCCTCTCTCCTCGGGCGACGGATATTATGATGTGACGATCTACGAAAATATTTCCGGTACGAACTATGCCACCTGCCTGTATGCGGATCTGGACGTACAGATCCCGGATGAATTCAGTCCTTTTCTCTATCCTAATCAGTACGTGAATTTTACGGCAGACAGTAAAGTCGTTGCCAAGGGGCAGGAACTGGCGGAAGGCGCATCCTCCGATCTGGAGGTGATCACCCGGATCTATGATTATATCACCGGAAATATTACCTACGACTACGATAAGGCTTCCGATCCCCCCACCGGCTATACTTCCGACGTAGATGCCATTCTGGATTCCGGCACCGGTATCTGTCTGGACTATGCCGCCGTTATGGCGAGCATGCTCAGAAGCCAGCGGATCCCTACCAGGCTGGAGGTCGGTTACGCGCAGGATGCCTATCACGCCTGGATCAGCGTCTACACCGCCGACACCGGTTGGCTGAACGGCATCATCGAATTCGACGGCAATGTCTGGACCCTGGTGGATCCTACCTTCGGTGCCAACACGGATAACAAGACGCTGAAAAAGTTCATCGGTGACGGCAGCAATTATATCCTTCAGAAAATGTATTAGTGAAAGGGAACAAAACGACATGAAGACCACAGAACAAAAATTACTTTCTAATGAAGAGATCGCTTCTTTCTGTAATCAGGCTGCCATGCTGTTTCAGGCAGGCATTCCTCCGGTGGAGGGCATGGCCATCCTGCAAAGTGATGCACAGTCACCTGAGGGGAAGGCGATCTTCGACCAGATCCTTACCGTATGCCGGCAGGGAGAAAGTTTTCACAAGGCTCTGGAAGCCACGGGAGTATTTCCCGATTACTGTCTGCATATGATCGCTCTGGGCGAGGAATCCGGTAATCTGGATGTCTGCATGAATTCTCTGGCAGATTATTACGAAAAAGAAGATGCCATCGCCAACAGTATCCGGGATGCCGTAACTTACCCCTTTATTATGATCGCCATGATGGCTGCTGTCATCGTAGTGCTGGTCAGCCGTGTTATGCCGATCTTCGAGCAGGTCTATGTGGAGCTTGGCAGTGAGATGACGGGGTTTGCCGCGTCCCTCTTACGTCTCGGCAATCATCTGAACCGTTATTCCTTTATCTTCGTAAGTATTCTGTGTGTGATACTGCTTCTGTATCTTTTCGCCACCAGAACCCAGGGTGGCAAGCGTACTACCGCGCGTTTTCTGAACTGGTTTCCTCTGACAAGGCGTTTTTATGAGAGTGTGGCCTGCGAGCGTTTTGCAAGCGGTATGGCCCTGACTCTGAGCAGTGGTATGGATACCTATTCCAGTCTGGACATGGTGGCTGCACTGGTAGGCAATGAGAAAATGAAACAGAAGATTTTAAACTGCAAAGAAGCCATTAATGCCGGTGCCAATTTTGCGGAAGCATTGACCGGTGCAGGTATTTTCAATCACCTGTATTCTCAGATGGTATCCGTAGGTTTCCGCAGTGGTAACGTAGATATGGTTCTTCGAAAAATCGCAGACCGCTATGAGGAAAATACCAACCGCAGATTACAGTCCATCATTGCCGTTCTGGAACCGACCCTTGTCATCATTCTGTCAGTGATTGTCGGTCTGATCCTGTTATCGGTCATCCTGCCTCTTATGGGTATTATGACCAGCATCGGATAGGAGTGATATCATGAATCGTTTTGAGCAAAAAAGCATGTCCTTCGGACGCAAACTGGTCTATCTGCTTCCGATTCTGGCATTTCTGGTATTGTTTGTTCTGTTTTTACAGGGAATTGGATCCGTTAGTGAATCTACTTTGACCAAGCAGCAGGAAAGTCTGGAAACTGCCCTGGGACGCAGCATTTCTCAATGCTATGCCGTAGAAGGCTGTTATCCTCCTTCTCTGGAATATCTGGAGCAGCACTACGGTCTGTTGTATGATAAGAACTGTTTCTTTGTCGACTATGAATACTATGGCAGCAACCTTCTTCCGGAAGTCACCGTACTCCGCAGAACCGGCGCTCACTAAAGGAGTTTTCTGACATTATGAACAATAGAAATCAGGAAAAACATTTTATTGTGGATATCTTGTTCGTTCTGGCATTGTTCGGTGTATTCGCCGTCTCCGCGCTGGCACTCGTTACCATCGGAGCGGATGTATACCAGCACACCGTGGAAGATATGGGTGTCAATTACGAAAGCAGGACAGCCGTGTCCTATATCCTGGAAAAAGTCCGGCAGAATGATACCACGGACAGTATCTCTCTGGCCACGCTGGAAGATACCCCGGCTCTCTGCATGCTTTCCCGGATTGAGGATGAGACCTACTGTACCTACCTCTATTTCTACGACGGACATTTAAAAGAGCTCTTTATGCGGGAAGGGACTTCTCTCGGCGGACAGGTTCTGCCTGCCGGTACGGATATCATGGAGCTTAAGGACCTGACATTTTCCTATGTCTCTAATGATCTGATCCGTGCATCCCTGCAAACGGCTTCCGGAGAGTTCCACACCTTTTATATCCATATTCACTGTAATGCCACGGAATAAACACCGGGCAGAAAGGATTCCGAACTTATTATGAAACATTCCAGATCCAGTTTATTTTTAATGGAAATGATCATAGCGATCCTGTTTTTCTCCCTGGCCAGCGCCGTCTGTATCCAGCTGTTTGCCAAGTCCCATCTGCTGAGCACACAGACAGTAAATCAGAACCATGCTGTCATCCAGGCACAGAATCTGGCGGAATCGTACCTCGCGCTGGAGGGCGACATAAATGCCATGCAGGATCTGTTCTCTCCTTCGGAACAGATCAGCGACGATACACTCCGGCTTACTTTTGACAGCTGCTGGAACCTCTGTTCCGCAGAAAATGGCGGCAACTATCAGGCCGAGCTGGTACATACTCCGGCGGAAGGTACCGGTATCATGGAAGCCCACATCACCGTGTATGACTTGTCTGCACCGGAGATGCCTATTTATACAATTTCTGTCATGCATCACACCGCAGAGAGGAGGGGGGACCATGAGTAATTCTTCAAAGAAAAAACAATTCGGTATGAATATCGGCTCCGCTTCGATCCTGCTGGTATTCGTGATTCTCTGTCTGGTATCCTTTGCCGTACTGTCTATTGTCAGTGCTAATGCTGACAGCAGGCTCAGCACCCGCGTTTTGGAACGTACTACTGCCTACTATGATGCCTGCAATCAGGCAGAGCAGTCTCTGGCCGGTATGGACAATACGCTGCGTCGCGTCTACGAAGCCTCCGACAGCGAGGATGCGTATTACGGCTCCGTAGGACACGGAAAGTCATATGTGATACCTATTTCCGATCTGCAATCCTTACAGGTTACCATTGAGATCTTATACCCTCTGTCTGCGGATGACACCTTTTACCGGATCACCGCCTGGCAGGTACTGAATACAGAGGACTTACAGTAATTTCCAGCTAAAAAAAGCTCCCCGGGGAATCCCCGGAGAGCTTTTTTTATAAGATCTTTTCTTTTTTACTGGTTATCAGCATCTGTTCCCACTTCCACAGTCTCTGCTTCGGTGTTAACATCTGTATTCTCAGCTTCCGGATCTGTTCCGTCACTCAGATTCAGTTCTGCATCATCACCATACATGTCGCCACTGAAATCAATGGTTTCCACATCATCGGTGCTCAGTCTGGTATTACGATATCTCTTCATACCGGTTCCTACAGGGATCAGTTTACCAATGATAACGTTCTCCTTCAGACCGATCAGATTATCAACCTTACCCTTGATAGCAGCCTCTGTCAGTACCTTAGTGGTCTCCTGGAAGGATGCTGCGGACAGGAAGGATTCGGTAGCCAGTGCTGCCTTGGTAATACCAAGGATGATACGCTTGCCTTCTGCAGGCTCTTTACCTTCTGCGGTCAGCTTCTCATTCATTTCTTCGAAATCCAGAACATCTACCAGAGTACCGGGCAGGAATTCGGTGTCTCCGTTATTCTCGATACGGACTTTCTTCAGCATCTGACGTACCAGGACTTCGATATGCTTATCGGCGATATCTACACCCTGTAAACGGTATACACGCTGTACTTCACGCAGCATGTAATCCTGTACGGCACGGATTCCCTTGATCTTCAGCAGATCGTGAGGGTTTACACTACCTTCGGTCAGTTCATCACCGGCCTCTAATACCTGGCCATCCATTACCTTGATACGGGAACCGTAAGGAATCAGGTATGCCTTGGATTCTCCGGTCTCTTCATTGGTAATTACTACTTCACGTTTCTTCTTGGTATCACGGATCTCCGCCTTACCGCCGAACTCAGCGATGATCGCAAGTCCCTTCGGCTTTCTGGCCTCGAACAGCTCCTCGACACGGGGAAGACCCTGTGTGATATCGTCACCTGCGACACCACCACTATGGAAGGTTCTCATGGTCAGCTGGGTACCGGGCTCACCGATAGACTGTGCAGCGATAATACCGACTGCTTCACCTACCTGTACAGCTTCACCGGTTGCCATGTTGGCACCGTAACATTTTGCACAGATACCAACGTGAGAACGGCAGGTAAGGATCGTACGGATCTTCACTTCCTCAATAGGCTCACCCTGTGCATTTACACCTACGCTGAGAATCTTAGCTGCACGGCTGGGGGTGATCATGTGGTTGTGTTTAACGATCATGTTACCGTCTTTATCATAAATATCCTCACAGGAATATCTGCCTGTGATTCTGTCTTTCAGGCCTTCAATGGTCTCTTTACCATCCATGAATGCCTTGACTACCATACCGGGGATCTCTGCCTGACCCTCGCAGCAGTCTACTTCACGGATAGAAAGCTCCTGAGATACATCAACCATTCGTCTGGTCAGATAACCGGAGTCTGCGGTACGCAGCGCGGTATCGGACATACCTTTACGTGCACCATGCGCGGACATGAAGTATTCCAGTACATCCAGACCTTCACGGAAGTTTGATTTGATGGGCAGCTCGATGGTTCTACCTGTGGTATCCGCCATCAGTCCACGCATACCTGCCAGCTGTTTGATCTGCTGACTGGAACCACGCGCACCGGAGTCTGCCATCATGAAGATGTTATTGTATTTATCCAGACCGGACAGCAGTACATCGGTCAGCTCTTTATCGGTCTCGTTCCAGGTCTCTACGACTGCACGATAACGCTCTTCCTCAGTGATCAGACCACGTCTGAAGTTGCTTGCGATCTTGTCTACGGTTGCCTGTGCGGCTGCCAGCATCTCGCCCTTCTTCTCAGGCACAGTCATATCGGAAATGGATACGGTCATAGCGGCTCTGGTAGAGTACTTATAACCGATTGCCTTAACGTCATCCAGTACTTCTGCGGTCTTGGATGCTCCGTGAGTATTGATGACCTTCTCCAGGATCTGCTTCAGCTGCTTCTTTCCTACATGGAAGTCTACTTCCAGCTTCAGGAAGTTCTCGGGATCACTTCTGTCTACAAATCCCAGATCCTGAGGCAGAATCTCATTGAAGATGAAACGTCCCAGTGTAGACTCTACCGTTCCGGTGATCGTCTCACCTGCTGCATTTACCTTGCTCATGCGGACATGAATGCGGGAATGCAGTGTCAGCGCCTGGTTCTCATATGCCAGAATTGCTTCGTTTACGCTCTTGAAATACTTACCTTCACCAATAGAACCTGGTCTCTCCTGGGTCAGATAGTAGATACCGAGTACCATATCCTGGGAAGGAACGGCTACAGGACCACCATCGGAAGGCTTCAGTAAGTTATTGGGAGACAGCAGCAGGAAACGACACTCTGCCTGTGCCTCCTGGGACAGAGGAAGATGTACAGCCATCTGGTCTCCGTCGAAATCCGCGTTGAATGCGGTACATACCAGGGGATGCAGTTTGATTGCCTTACCTTCTACCAGGATCGGCTCAAATGCCTGAATACCAAGTCTGTGCAGTGTCGGTGCACGGTTCAGCATGACAGGATGTTCCTTGATCACCTCTTCCAGCACATCCCATACCTGCGTATCCAGTCTCTCTACCAGCTTCTTGGCATTTTTGATATTCTGGCTGATTCCCTTGGCTACCAGCTCTTTCATTACAAAAGGCTTGAACAGTTCAATTGCCATTTCCTTGGGCAGACCACACTGATAAATTTTCAGTTCCGGTCCTACGACGATAACGGAACGTCCGGAATAGTCTACACGCTTACCTAACAGGTTCTGACGGAAACGACCGGTCTTACCCTTTAACATATCGGACAGAGACTTCAGTGCTCTGTTACCAGGGCCGGTAACGGGACGTCCGCGTCTGCCGTTATCGATCAGAGCATCTACTGCTTCCTGCAGCATTCTCTTTTCGTTACGCACGATAATATCGGGAGCACCAAGCTCTAACAGTCTCTTCAGACGGTTATTACGGTTGATGATCCTTCTGTACAGATCATTCAGGTCGGAGGTTGCAAAACGTCCACCATCCAGCTGTACCATAGGACGAAGATCGGGAGGGATAACAGGAATAACATCCATGATCATCCATTCGGGCTTATTTCCGGACTCACGGAAAGCTTCCACAACTTCCAGTCTCTTAATGATGCGGGCACGCTTCTGACCGGAGGATTCCTTCAGTCCGGTCTTCAATTCTGCCGCATCCTTCTCCAGGTCAATGGCCTGCAGCAGCTCTTTGATAGCTTCCGCACCCATGCCTACACGGAACTTGTTGCCCCAGGTCTCTCTTGCATCCTGATATTCCTTCTCAGACAACACTGCCTTGTACTCAAGGTTGGTGGTTCCCGGATCCAGAACAATATAGGAAGCGAAGTACAGAACCTTTTCCAGGATTCTGGGAGACAGATCCAGGATCAGACCCATACGGCTGGGGATACCTTTGAAGTACCAGATATGGGATACCGGAGCAGCAAGCTCGATATGTCCCATACGCTCTCTACGTACGCTGGCTTTGGTAACTTCTACACCACATCTGTCGCAGACAACGCCCTTATATCTGATCTTCTTATATTTACCACAATGACATTCCCAGTCTTTGCTGGGGCCGAAGATTCTCTCACAGAACAGACCGTCTCTCTCGGGTTTCAGTGTTCTATAGTTAATTGTCTCCGGCTTTAATACCTCGCCATGGGACCACTCCCGGATTTTCTCCGGGGAAGCTAATCCGATCTTGATGGCATCAAATGTCATAGGCTGATAGGTTGTTTCATTTTTTGTTTCTGACATTAATGGCACTCCCTTCTATACAAAGCATTAAAATTCATCATCACTGCCGTCAAAGCTATCATCGGTGTAATCGTCTTCCACATAGTCGTCTTCGGAATTCACCAGTTCGCCGTTGTCGTCAAACTCCTGTGACTGATAGCCCATCTCGCCAAGGGAACCCTTGTCGTAATCGTCATCATACTTACGATCACCCTCCATCTCATAACGGTAATCGGTATCACCGTAATCGACGGTCTCCATGATCTCGACCTCGGTCTGATCCTCACGCAAAACTCTGACATCCAGACCCAGTGCCTGCAGCTCTTTCAGCAGAACCTTGAAGGACTCGGGAATACCGGGCTCAGGGATATTGTCTCCCTTAATGATTGCTTCGTAAGTCTTAACACGACCAACCACATCATCGGACTTCACTGTCAGGATCTCCTGCAGGGTGTAGGATGCACCATACGCCTCCAGAGCCCATACTTCCATCTCTCCGAAACGCTGGCCGCCGAACTGAGCTTTACCACCCAGAGGCTGCTGTGTTACCAGGGAGTACGGTCCGGTAGAACGTGCGTGGATCTTATCGTCTACCAGATGATGCAGTTTCAGGTAATGCATGTGTCCGATGGTTACGGGACCATCGAAGTATTCACCGGTTCTACCGTCACGCAGACGTACCTTACCGTCTTTGGAAATGGGAACTCCCTTCCATACACCTCTGTGGTCTCTGTTCTCGGACAGATACTGCATAACTTCAGGGAGAAGCTCCTCACCATGCTTGCTGGTAAAGGTCTCTCCGGACCAGGGCTTACCGTCTGCGGTAGTCTCCTGACCCTTTTCCTTCCACTCTGCACTCTCTGCATCGTCGAAAGGAAGATTTACATAATCGTTGGCAAGATCCAACGTATCCATAATATCTTTCTCGTTTGCGCCATCGAAGACAGGGGTTGCCACATTGAAGCCCAGTGCCTTGGCAGCCAGGGAAAGGTGGATCTCCAGGACCTGTCCGATATTCATACGGGAAGGCACGCCCAGAGGATTCAGCACGATGTCCAGAGGACGTCCGTTGGGCAGATAAGGCATATCTTCTACAGGAAGCACGCGGGAAACGACACCCTTGTTACCATGACGGCCTGCCATCTTATCACCAACAGAGATTTTTCTCTTCTGCGCAATGTAAATGCGGACTGCCTGGTTTACTCCGGGTGCCAGCTCATCGCTGTTCTCACGGGTAAATACCTTGGCATCCACTACGATACCATATTCACCATGAGGTACCTTTAAGGAGGTATCTCTTACTTCTCTTGCCTTCTCACCGAAGATGGCACGCAGCAATCTCTCTTCCGCAGTCAGTTCGGTCTCTCCCTTAGGAGTAACTTTACCCACCAGGATATCACCGGCACGAACCTCTGCACCGATACGAATGATACCTCTGTCATCCAGATCCTTCAGTGCATCATCACCGACACCGGGTACATCACGGGTGATCTCTTCCGGTCCCAGCTTGGTGTCACGTGCTTCTGCCTCATACTCCTCAATATGAACGGAAGTATACACATCATCACGTACCAGTCTCTCACTTAACAGAACTGCATCCTCGTAGTTGTAACCTTCCCAGGTCATGAAACCGATCAGAGGGTTCTTACCCAGTGCCAGCTCACCTTCGGAAGTGGAAGGTCCGTCTGCAATGACCTGTCCCTGTGCCACATGATCGCCCTTGAATACGATAGGCTTCTGATTGTAGCAGTTGGACTGGTTACTACGGGAGAATTTGGTCAGATGGATCTCTTCCTTCTCACCATCATCATAATCAATGCGGATAGTCTTGGAAGATACATAACTGATGGTTCCCGCTTTCTTGGCTAACACGCAGACACCGGAGTCTACTGCTGCCTTTTCTTCCATACCGGTACCTACTACAGGTGCTTCGGTGCTCAGAAGAGGCACGGCCTGACGCTGCATGTTGGATCCCATCAGTGCACGGTTCGCATCGTCGTTCTGCAGGAAAGGAATCAGTGCAGTAGCCACAGAGAATACCATTCTCGGGGATACATCCATGTAATCAAACATTTCCCTGGGATATTCCTGTGTCTCATCCAGATAACGTCCGGAGACGGATTTTCTCACGAAATGTCCTTCTGCATCCAGTGCTTCGTTCGCCTGTGCTACATGGTAATTATCTTCTTCGTCCGCAGTCATGTAGACTACTTCGTCGGTAACGCGGGGGTTCTTAGGATCGGACTTGTCGATCTTACGATAAGGAGCCTCTACGAAACCATATTCATTAATTCTTGCATAACTTGCAAGAGAGTTGATCAGACCGATGTTAGGACCTTCGGGAGTCTCGATAGGGCACATTCTTCCGTAATGGGAATAATGTACATCTCGAACTTCGAATCCGGCACGATCTCTGGACAGACCGCCGGGGCCCAGTGCAGACAGACGTCTCTTGTGGGTCAACTCACCCAGAGGGTTATTCTGATCCATAAACTGAGACAGCTGGGAAGATCCGAAGAATTCCTTCACTGCTGCGGTTACGGGTTTGATATTGATCAGAGACTGGGGAGAGATCTCCTCAGCATCGTGTGTGGTCATACGCTCGCGTACCACTCTCTCCATTCTGGACAGACCGATACGATACTGGTTCTGCAGCAGTTCACCTACCGCACGGATACGTCTGTTGCCCAGATGATCGATATCGTCATCATTGCCCAGACCATACTCCAGATGCATGTTATAGTTAATGGAAGCCAGAATATCTTCCTTGGTAATATGCTTGGGTACCAGTTCATGTACATTCTTCTTGATCGCTTCTGCCAGCTTCTCGGGATCATCGCCGAACTCTTCCAGGATCTGTGCCAGAACCGGATAATATACCAGCTCATGAATACCGAAATCTCTGGGATTGCAATCTACATAATGAGTCAGATCTACCATCAGGTTCGACAGTACCTTTACGTTCTTCTCCTCTGTCTGAATATATACGAAAGGAACGGCGCTGTTCTGAATGGTATCTGCCAGCTCTGCGGTCACCTTGTCTCCTGCGGATGCGATCACTTCACCGGTGGAAGGATCTACCACATCAGCAGCCAGGATCTGATGACGGATACGATTCTTCAGAGCTAACTTCTTATTAAATTTATATCTGCCGACTTTGGCTAAATCATATCTTCTGGGGTCGAAGAACATAGCGTTGATCAGGCTTTCTGCACTTTCAACACTTAAAGGCTCACCGGGACGGATCTTTTTATATAACTCTAACAGACCCTCCTGATAATTCTCAGCAGTGTCCTTGGTAAAGCTTGCCTCGATCTTAGGTTCGTCACCGAAGAGTTCGCGGATCTCGTCATTGGTACCGATGCCCAGTGCACGGATCAATACAGTGATGGGAACCTTACGGGTTCTGTCCACGCGTACATAGAAGACATCGTTGGAATCCGTCTCGTACTCCAGCCATGCTCCACGGTTCGGGATCACGGTACAGGTGAACAGCTTCTTACCGATCTTATCATGTCCGATTCCGTAGTAGATGCCGGGAGAACGAACCAACTGGCTGACGATAACACGTTCCGCGCCGTTGATCACAAAAGTACCGGTCTCAGTCATCAGCGGAAGATCGCCCATGAAAATCTCATGCTCACTGATCTCTTCCTTCTCCTTGTTATAAAGGCGAACCTTAACCTTAAGAGGTGCTGCGAATGTAGCATCTCTCTCTTTACACTCTTCGATAGAATACTTCACGTCGTCTTTGCAGAGTTCAAAATCCACAAATTCCAGACTTAAGGCACCGCTGTAGTCAGCGATCGGAGAGATGTCGTCAAAGACTTCCTTCAAGCCTTCGTCTAAAAACCACTGATAAGAGTCCTTCTGGACCTCGATCAGGTTGGGCATCTCTAAAACCTCTTTTTGTCTTGAATAACTCATACGCATAACCTTGGTACCGGCAATCGGACGTATTCTGTTCTTTTCCATTGACATTTCACCCCGTTCTTTCAGATTTAAAGCCTATTTTGCGTCGGCAACAATGCAGTATATATAAACGTCAAATTTTATGCATGACAAATAAGCATAGCACCGCACAATAGTGCACTATCCATAATATCACAATGATGGAATTGCGTCAAGGAATTTTTTTGAATATTTTTGAAAAAATGAATAATTTAGAAAATAATAAATAAGAAAGAACCATGCACCGGCAGGTGCCGGCACATGGTCCGTCATATACTGGTTAAAAATTACTTCAGAGTAACCTTTGCGCCAACTTCCTCAAGCTTCTTCTTGATGTCCTCAGCCTCTTCCTTAGAAGCGCCTTCCTTAACAACCTTAGGAGCTCCGTCAACTACGTCCTTAGCTTCCTTCAGGCCCAGACCGGTTACTTCACGAACAACCTTGATAACCTTAACCTTCTCAGCGCCAACCTCGGTCAGCTCTACGTCGAACTCAGTCTTCTCTTCTGCTGCTTCAGCAGGGCCAGCTGCTGCTACAACAACGCCAGCTGCTGCAGATACGCCGAACTCCTCCTCGCAAGCCTTTACGAGATCATTTAACTCTAATACAGATAACTCTTTGATAGCATCGATTAATTCCTGTGCTGTTAATTTAGCCATTTTAATTTCCTCCATTTGAAATATTTTGATTGATTGTCAATTAGCTGCAATTATTATTCAGCTGCGGGTGCTTCTTCTGCGGGTGCTGCTGCTTCGCAAGCTGCTGCGCCGCCTTTTTCAGCCAGCTGATTCATAACACGTGCAAAATTGGTGATAGGACTCTGTAAGCTGCCAAGCAGTTTGGAGATGAGTACGTCTCTGGAAGGGATGTTAGCGATTGCAGCCATACCCTTAGCATCATAAACAGTACCTTCTACCACACCGGCCTTGATCTCAAGCTTATCAGCAGTCTTAGCGAACTGAGCCAGTACTCTTGCAGGAGCGGTTGCATCCTCGGTAGAGTAAGCCATTGCGCTGGGTCCTTCCAGATACTCGGACAGACCTTCGAACTGTGTACCCTTGAACGCGAAGTTCATCATGGTGTTCTTGTAAACCTTGTAGCTAACTCCTGCCTCACGTAAGCTCTTACGTAACTGGGTATCCTGCTCAACAGTAAGTCCACGGTAGTCTACCAGAACTACAGACTGGGCATCTTTGATACCAGCAGAAATCTCTTCTACTACAGGCTGTTTTAATTCAACTTTTGCCATTTCTTTACCTCCTTATAGATTTTGTGCCGATAAGAAGAATATAAATAGAATCCTGCTCGCAGGATTCTACGCCTGCGGCGAATCGCTTTAGCGATATATTCCACTTCGCCGCAGTGCGATCCTCGCGGAGCGTTTTGCTTTATAGGATAAAATCCTATAAAGTAAAAAAAACTCTCTGTGAAGACACAGAGAGATGATATCATCATACTTATCTCCTCGGCAGGACTTACGCTCGGTCTCCCTTGCACCTGCTGTCTTCGGCATGGTTTTACAACCTCAAATAGAATAGCATAGGAGACCGTGCTTGTCAAGGATTATTTGGTAATTATTATATTAATCTTTATTGTGCTATTTTGTTCACTATATAATGTATTTTGTTCCATTCTCCCTTGAAGAAATAAATCAGGTTATCACAGGAAATGTCCTGAAGTGCCCTGAGAGATTCCTCCGAATAAAATGCACTGTGCGGCGTCAATATCACCTGTTCCCATCCTGTCAGTCCTGTTTTTTTAAGCTCCGGCATTTCCGACTCCAGTACATCCAGCCCGGCTCCACGGATCCAGCCATTTTGCAGGGCTTTCAAAAGCGCTGCTTCCTCCACAGCTGCTCCTCTGCCCACATTAATGAACAAGGGGCATCTTTTCATTTTTCGGAAAGCTTCTTCATTGAAAAAATGATAGTGCTCTTTTCCAATAGCCATATGGTTTGTAATGATATCGCTTTTTTCAAAGAATTCCTCTGCAGAAACAAATTGCACAGGGTATGCCTCTTTGTTAATCGTTTTTCCGGTAGGAGAATATACCAGGATTCGCATACCGAAGGCATCCGCCAGCTTTCCTACCCTTCTGCCGATCCTGCCGAAACCGGCAATCCCCAGTGTCTGACCTTTCAGCCTGTGTAATCCCTGCAGGCTGGTATATTGCCATCTGTACTGTTCGTCAATTTCTTTTCCATAGTGTTTCAGTCCTCTGGACAACGCCAGGATCAACGCCATAGTATGTTCCGCCACTTCTTCCGTACAATATTCTTCTATGGGGATCACCGCGATGCCACGTCTGGTTGCCGCATCCAGATCTACATTGTCATATCCGGAAGCATTCAGTACAATACACCGTAGATTCGGAACAGCCTCCATTACCGCATCACTAATAGGAAGAAACGCAGTAAGCAATGCATCTGCATTGCCTACTGCGTGAATCCATTGTTCACGATTTTCAAAGGGAACCACTTCGACCTCTGTATCCTTAAGAGCCGCAAGTATTCTGTTTTTCTCATACTTCAGGTTCCTGTGCAGTACCCCCGGATAATCCGTTATCACGATTCGTCTCATTCGCCTGCGTTGTCAGCCGCGATCTGGCTGTACTCTTCTACCCATTTGTCAAAATTACCTGCATCCTGATTTTCTTTGATTACAGCATTCAGTATCTCTAACAGATCCTCATTGCCTTTGTTCAAAACGATGGCGGATTCCTTCTGTCTGCCGAAGTTGGCATCTGCGAACTGTAAAGTATCATCTGCCAGCAGATACTGTTCTCCGACGATGCTTTCTACCACAACACCGGAGACCTTACCGTTTTTCAGTTCCAGAATACAATCCGGTACATGCTCCAGAGAAGTCAGGGAATTATCAGGGAGCAATTCCTGAACAAGCTTCTCCTGTGTGGTAGATTTCTCTGCTGCCAGAGGAACTCCCTTCAGATCATCCAGAGTCTTAAACTTGTCTGCATCTGTCTTGTTGATGATAACCACCTGATCTGAGAACAGATAGCTGTCTGAGAAATCCATGGTTTCTTTTCTTTCATCCGTCGGTGCCACACCTGCGATGGCCATATCGATCTTGCCGGCGGGAATTGCTGCCAGCAGAGACGAGAAGGTCATATCCTGGATCTCAAGTTCTACTCCCAGCTCCTCTGCAATCGCCTTTGCCAGTTCCATATCCACACCGATGACCGCCTGATCTGCTGATGTGATATCCACAAATTCGTAAGGAGGATATCCGGATGCTGTTCCTACGACCAGTTTCCCGGATTCTTTAATCTTGGTCAGCAGACCTGTTCCGGACTCGGTTTCCGTTGCTGCTGTTGTCTCGGCTGCGGATGAGATTTCTGCAGTTGCAGCCGTCGTAGTCGACGTTGTACTCTCTGCTCCGCATCCACCGAGAGTCATAACACTCATCACTGCTGCCATTACCATTGCCAAAGCTCTTTTTTTCATAATTTTTTCCTCTCTTTTCTTTTATATTCCTAAAGTGGACATCCGAAAATGCCACATTAGTTTGCTACACATCGTGTACTCCGTGACATCCTCTTCTCGATTTTTTTCAAAATGAAGGAGAATACCGAAGTGATCAGGAAATAAATAAGTGCTACCAAAATCAGCGGAGCCATCGGCTGGAAGCTGATTCCGCGGATCGTATCCGCAGCATACATCAATTCACCGATACCGATAACAGATACCTGTGACGAAGTTTTGATGATCGTAATAAATTCATTGCTCAGGGACGGAAGAATATTTTTCATAGCCTGCGGCAGTACAATACACAGTAAAGTTCTTGCATTGCTCATTCCAAGTGCCAGGGCTCCTTCTGTCTGCCCTCTGTCTACAGATAAGATACCGCCTCTGACGATCTCACAGATATACGCAGTGGAATTGATCGTAAGAGCCACAATACCTGAGACCAGACGGGAGATATCCACACCGCCGAACATAATGCTGGGAACATGAATCCCTATCATGGGCAATCCATAAAATACGATGGATATCTGTACCAGTACGGGAGTTCCCCGAATAAATTCCACATAAGCATTTGCAAACCACCTAAGCAGTCTCACCTTACTCATTTTCATAAAGGCCATCAGCGTACCGAAGATCAATCCAAAGAGAATCGTCAATACAGAAATGATCACTGTGATCTTGACTCCACCGATCAAAAGCATTTTATATTTCACTAAGATTTTCCACAAAGCCAGCATAGGGGTTCCTCCTTACAGCATCTTACTTAAAAAAGCTTTTACTCTGTCATTCTGTGTATGTTCGAAGATATCCTCCGGACTTCCTTCTTCCATAATGTAACCTTCATCCATAAAAACCACTCTGTCGGCCACTTCCCTGGCAAATCCCATCTCATGTGTGACAACTAACATCGTCATACCTGTTTTCGCCAGATTCTTCATTACGGAAAGGACCTCGCCCACCATCTCCGGATCCAGTGCCGATGTGGGTTCATCAAACAATAACACCTCCGGCTGCATTGCAAGAGCTCTTGCTATGGCAACTCTCTGTTTCTGTCCGCCTGAGAGCATTTCCGGGTATACATCCTTTTTTTCCGCCAGTCCCACCACTTCCAGGATATCCATGGCCTCCATGTACACGGTTCCCTTATTTCTTTTTTTGACCTTTACCGGAGCATACATAACATTCTCCAGCACCGTCATATGTGAAAACAGATTGAAATGCTGGAACACCATTCCTACCTCTTCGCGGAGTTTTGTATATTTTTTCCTTGTAGAGATCGGCTCCCCTTTATAATATATTTCTCCGCCGCTGATAGTCTCCAGGGCATTCATGCAACGAAGCATAGTGCTTTTTCCGGATCCCGACGGTCCGATGATCGCGATCACCTCTCCTCTTCTGACCTCCAGATTAATGTTCTTCAGAACAACAAGTGTGCTGTAATTTTTCGATAGATTTTTTACTGAAATGATTACATTCTTTTCCTCTTGCATAGTTCTCTCCTTCTTCCGCAAGCCGCACTGTCCGACTTCCGTCTATACAGAAAAAGGCGCTTCTACTCTGTAGAAACGCCTTCGTTTTGTATACCGTATTCATTAACTTTATATTGCAGATACTAACATATTCTTGAACTATTGTCAACACTCAATTCTAAAAGCATTAAAATTGTATACATTTATTTGTTTTCTTGTAGGTTTCACACTGCAAAAACAGTTTCGCGTAAGTCTCCAAAAGTTCCACCGTTTTGTCCACTCCCAGTACACCGGCATCGATCATCAGATTTTTATGATTCGGATCCTGAGGCAGATAGCCTGCATACTCCAGATGATAACGTTCTCTGGCTTTATCCACCTCCAGCATCATCCGCCTGGCTTCATCAGGTTCCATGCCGAACTCCTTTTTGCAATTTTCAAACCTTTTCTCCGCCGATGCATAGATATACACATGCATGGTATTCTCATAGGCTGACAAAATGGAATCTGCGCATCTTCCCACGATCACACAGGATTCTTTTTCTGCCAGTTCCTTTATGATCGTTTTCTGATTCTCGAAAATCTGATCCCGGATATTACCGGTTCCCATTCCCAAAGGGTACTTCATGCGGAAAAAGCCTCCCTGCACAGACTCTTCCAGTTCCACGATATCCGATGCGCGCATATTCATTTTTTTTGCCGTCATATCTACGATGTCTCGGTCATAATATTTAATACCCAGTCGTTCCGCAAGTTTTCGGGCAATAGGCCTTCCCAGGCTGCCAAACTGTCTGGACACTGTGATCACATACTTTTTTTCACTCATTCTTATCCCTCCTGAATGGAATCGCGAAGCAGAGGAAGTGTAGAACAGTGAATTCCTCCTCCCAGCTTATTGATCTCCGAAATATCCACCGGAATGACATCAATTCCCGCCTTTTCCAGATTCTTTGCTGTACGTACTCCTTTTTCGGAAAACAGAACTTTTCCAGGTTCCAATGCAATACAATTATTGGTCAGCACGGGATCCTCCCTGTCCGTCTCTATGAGTTCGTACCCGCGCTCTTTAAGCATATGCAGGAACCAGTGCGGTAAAATAAAGGTAGAAACCAATATTTTATTCCGGTCTACCGGGACAAACGCCTCATCCAGATGAATATAATAAGCCGGCATATCGATGACGATCAGGTCAATTCCCTGATAGGACAGCAGGGTACGAAGCTGTTCGATCCCTTCATCATTGATCCGGACAGAACGGCCGATAATGGCCGTATACGGATCCAGCAGGGAAAAAGAGCCACCCTCTACGGTTCCCCTTCCCTGAATGGCACCTATGATGGGAATATTCTGTTCTGCCAGGAATTTTTGGGTCACGTAAGTATCTCCCTGATGAAAATACATGGCAAACCTGGTCAGGATGGCACCCTTAGGAGTCATCAAAGCCACATCTCTTGTAAAGGTCAGATTGGTCCAATAATAAGTTGGGTCTATGAGATAATTCAATTCTATCCCTTCTTTTTGCAAAAGCTCCGCCATATGATGGTGCTGCTTTTGCAGCAGTTCCAGATTGGGAAGCTCCGTCCCCTTCCAGTAATTACGTATCCTGCCGGAGGAACTTTTCAATATTCTGGCTCCCGCCTCTTCCTCGTACACGCCGTCCTTCAGCTGCCGGATCTCCTCTCCGGGACAGTGAAGCAGAATTCTGCGGATCTTTCCAACAGAATTGTCCACGCCGAATTTTTTTCCCCAGACCTCCTCATACACTTCGGAAGTAAACATGTTCTCGATCTTGCTTTGATTCATATACATCTGTAATGTTGCCATAGTACATTCTCCTTTCCAGTTTTTACGTTCAACCGGTTATCCCAGTTGAAATACCCAGAACAATAAGGGCATAGTGATCACGGACAACAAAGTTGTCAGTCCGATCCCCTTGGATGCTGACACATAATCAGCCCGGTACTGTCTGGCCAGCATGGCCGCCATAGAGCCGGAAGGCGCTGCCAGCGTCACAAAGCATACTCCCAACAAATACTGATTTCTGACAAAATTTCGAAAGATCAGCATTCCCAACACCGGTATGATCACAAGTCTTAAGGCTACGAAGATCCATAATCTGACGTCCCTTAAAAATCCTTTCCACTGCACCTCCAAAAAGGAGGCTCCGATCACCATCATGCTTAAAGGAGCTGTCAGATTGCTCAGCATGGATACCGTCTGATTCACGCTTCCCGGCAGTTCTACCCGGAAAAGCGCCAGCATGATCGCCAAGGTCCCCGCAACCACGCCGGGATTCACAAATTTCTTCAGTATCTCTGCCGAGTTTCCTGCTGTACCCGCGATACGGAAAATACCGTAAGTATAGATCAGTAGATTAAAAAAAAGCAAAAATATTGCTCCGTACAGCAGCGCCTCCGCCCCATACATGGCATCCAGCAGTGGGAATCCCATAAATCCCATGTTCGTAAATATCAGCAGCACTTTATAAATTCCCGTTTCTTTCCGGTCTACCCCAAGAAGCGTAACTGCCATCTCCGAAACAACGATCAGAAGCAGATAAACTCCCGCGGCCACCAGAGCTACCTTGAACAATTCCCGTCTGTCCATGCTGGTTCCGATACCACCGGAAAGGATTAGGGCCGGATTCGCCACGTTGACGATCAGCCATGACAGAAAACCACTATTGTGCTGATCCAATATTTTCCCTTTTGCCATACAAAATCCCAGCAACATAAAGAAAAATAATATCAGTAGCTGTCTGCATAAAATCATAGCAATTCCTCTAATACTTCCTCCAGAATATGGATGGCAATATCTATTTCCTGTCCGGTAACGGTCAGAGGTGCAATAAAGCGGACCACATTATGATCACTGCCACAGGTCAGCAGCAGTAAGTCCTTCTCCAGAGCTTTTTGCTTGATCTGTCCTGTCAGAAATGCATCCGGTTCTCCGTTTTCTGTGACCAGTTCCATGGCATTCATCAGACCGACACCTCTGACATCTCCGATACGCTTCGGGTACCTGCTCCTTAGTCCGTTTAGTTTTTCACGCATGTATGCACCCTGTTTTCTTGCATTTTCCAACAGATGATCTCTTTCAATGATTTCCAGCGTTTTCAACCCTGCGGCACAGGCCAGCGGATTCCCGCCAAAGGTTCCTCCGTGAGCGCCTGCAGGCCATTGATCCATAATTTCTTTTTTTGCTATGATCGCTGCCAGAGGGACGCCTCCACCCAAAGCCTTGGCAGATGTCAGAATGTCCGGTTTCACGCCGAACGTCTGGTACGCATAAAGTTCTCCCGTTCTGCCGATACCGGTCTGCACTTCGTCAAAGATCAACATGATCCCGTGTTTGTCACAAATCTCACGAAGTCCCTTTAAAAATTCCGGCTTAGGAGGAATGTACCCGCCTTCTCCCTGTACCGGTTCCACAATGATCGCAGCCACACATTCCGGATCGATCTGTTTTGCGAAGATCGCATCAAACTGCTTCAGACATTCCATATGGCACTCCCCTTCTTTTTTGCCAAATGGGCAATGATGACAGTTAGCATAATCCGCCCAGTATACCGAAGGCATCAATGGCTCGTAAAATTTCCGATAGGCACTGCTGGAGCCTGTAATGGACATGGATCCAATGGTTCTTCCGTGAAAAGAATTCCGGAATGCGATAATTCCGGGTCTGCGTGTAACATATTTTGCCAGCTTCATGGCACCGTCATTGACTTCTGCACCGGAGTTGCTGAAGTACACTTTGGTATCTCCTCCTGTCAATTCCACCAGGCGTTCTGCAAGTCTTACATAAGATTCATTGTAGACCACATTATGCCCTACATGGATCATGGTATCCAACTGTTCCCGGATGGCCTCCACCACCTCAGGATTTTTATTTCCCAGATTATTTACAGCAACGCCACTGGCAAAATCCAGAATTCTGCGTCCATCCTCCGTATAAATATAACACCCTTCACCGTCTACGATTCCGAGAGTCGTTGCCCGGTTGGCCACCGCCGGCATTACCTTGCTGCATCTTTCATACATACTACTCATAGTAATTCCTCCTTGCGTTTTTCTCCCATTATTTATCTTCCTGTTTTCCTGTGTAGACTAATGTCAGCATTTTATCCATCTCTTCCACAGTCATTTCCACCGGATTCACCTTTGTTGCTCCCAGCATGGCATGCTGAAGCAGCAGATCGTGTTTTTCACGGAACATTTCCTCTGTGACCCCCGCCTCCCGGAAGCAGTGAGGAATTCCCAGTTGTTCGCGCATTTCCTCAATTTTTAATATAATATCTTCACAGCGGCACCGATACGACAATTCTGCAAGCTTTGCTTTGACACGCGGATCCCGGCTGTTGTACCGCAACACATACGGCAGAATGATGGCATTCGTCAGTCCGTGTGCCATATCATAGGCTGCGCCAAAGGAATGTGCGATTCCGTGAACCATACCCAGTCCCACATTAGCAAAGCCGATGCCTGCCATAGCCTGGAAATTATGGACCTTTTCCCGGGCCATGGGATCCTCCTCCAAAACCGATTTTGGAAGCCATTCTATGATCCCGACAATTGCAGCGCTGCAAAGCCCTTCATCAAAATCGTCCAAATTATAATTGGTGTATGCCTCAATGGCATGAGTCAGAGCATCCATTCCAGTCTCAGCCGCTATATTTTTCGGCATAGTTATCACAATATCCGGATCCAGGATTGCCAGATCCGGACGAAGACAGTCTGTCATGATTGGTACCTTAAGCTCCTGCTCTGGGTCAGTGATCACAGTACCCCTGGTAACCTCTGAGCCGGTTCCCGAAGTGGAAGGGACACAGATCAGTGCTGTTTTCCTCTCCGCTGGGATCTCTCCGCGGGAATTATATTCCAGAACATTTTCAAAGGTCAGATAAGGAAACTCATAGAACAACAGGATTGCTTTGGCACAATCCATAGCGGAGCCTCCGCCCAAAGCTAAAATACAATCCGGACCAAACGCAAGACATTGCTCCAATCCTTTTTGTACGTCCGCAATAGACGGATTTTTCGGCACTCCGGAATATACCACAATATGGCTGTTATTTTTTTCTAACATACCTCTGACCCGGTCCACCACACCGGTCCGCATCATGGAGCTTCCTCCGGTGACGATCATAACCTTCTCATAAGTATATTGCTCCAGCGCCTCCAAAGACCCTCGTCCTGTAAAAATTCCTTTTCCGCTTAATACGAGCTTACGCATCTTGTCTCCTCCTTTATTTCAGATAATGATCAATCGTTTTTTGGATCAGCTTCGGAAGCAGGTCAAAGGTGTAAGGTACATTAACACGTTCTGTCCATTTATGGGCATCCTTTCCGAAGCCTCCGAAGTTTACCGCCGGGATTGCCAGTTTCCGGATATTTTGCAACGGCAGCGGATACAGCGTATCAAATCCCGGGAAATTTTGAATCAATGCTTCTACCGATTCTATCGGATCATCAATATTGAGGTAACTGCTGTCCGACAGGCTGGGATAAAATCTCATGATGCGGTACGTCACATCATACTCTGCGGTCATTTCATCCGTCAGCTTCCGGAGCTCTCTGATCAGGTTTTCACTTTTCCCCTGCAGCGTATTGTGAGGGCAGTAGGGTGCTGCATAGTACATAACAATGGCAGGCGAAGTAATTCCCGCCGTATGCAGCAGGTATCGGATCATGGCAATAGGAACCTCTCTCTTATCGACTCCTCTACTTACTTCCTCCTCCATCCGTCTGTGCATCTCTTCTTCTGAAAAGCCTTTGGTTTTGCTGACTTTTTCATATAACTCTTTATAGGTCATGACCTTACAGTTATAATCCTGCATGCTGATGTTATTTCCGCTTTTTGCAGAAAACCACTCGATTTCCCGACGGGTTCTCTCAAGGATTGTCTCCTTTACTTCCTCTGCAGCCTTCTTCAATTTGTCAGTGATCTCATCAATGGTCGCATTATGTACAAAATAGTTGAAATATACCAGGGCTTCCCCGGTGGTCTGTACATTGTACCAGGGCTTCAGGTCTTTCATTTTCAGGACACTGGGCGGATAGGTATATTCGCCTTCATACTCATCGATAAAATCATGATTCAGATGAATTCTGTGCACAAGCTCCGCCGCTATCATGGATGCATCCAGACCTTCAAAACATTGTCCCACATGGGTTTCCTTTCCCTGAATGTAAAAACAGGGGAGTAGTTTTCCCACCATACCGGTATAAATCGTCTTGACCTCATCCCCCGGATACAGGGGGCAGATATAATCATTGTTAATTCCCATAATATATGAAAGGTGATATTTTTCTTTTAATTCCACAAGTACATCCGTTGCCTCTATGATTCCGGTATGCAGATTCTCTTCCACCGGATTGAAGGATACCACAATGTTTCCCGACAGTTCCTCCGGATGCTCGCAGGCATCTTTCAGAATGCTGAGAAATACCGCATCTCCGTCCTTCATATCGCAGGTGCCCCGGCCAAACATATAATCTCCTGATTGCAGATCCTTTCGTACTTCCTCCGGCAGTTCCACATCTTCCAGGCGCTGTATCAGTTGCTCCGGATCACAGGCATAATCCTCCAATGCACCATAACCTTCGAGTCCCACCGTATCTGTGTGCCCATGAAATAACAATGTTTTTCCGTTCGGCTCCTTTTCTCCCAACAGGATAGCGATGACATTTCTTCTGTGAAGAGAATCGTTTTTTAATTCCCGAACGATCACCTGCTCCGGGTGTTTTTTAAAATAAGGGATTGTTCTGATAAAATTCTCTATGTACTCTCCGATTTTTCTTTCGCCCTCCGTGGTGTTGATACTCGGGATCTTAACCATTTCTTTTGTTATCTGAATCATATCCTCTCTCATATCCGTCACCTTCCTTTTCCTATCACTTAATTTCCGGTATTTCTCTTCAACAACGTACAAAGGAGCCAGACATTTCACTGTCCGGCTCCTTTGCCATGTGTACTGTATACAGTTTTAGCATATGATTATTCATCTGTCAATACAATTATACCCATTTAATAGGGTTTTTTCTTTTTTTGCTTGCAGAACACATATTTATATAGTACTATAAATGTATACATTAACCAAAAGGAAGACTTTCTATGGAATTGAAACCTATTCGAAAAAACATTACCTTAAAAGATCAGGCTTATGAACAGATCCGTCAGGCTATCAATACCAATACCTTGAAACCGGGTACCGCTCTGACCGAAGAACAACTAAGCAGCATGCTTTCCATCAGTCGTACTCCCATACGGTCTGCTCTTCAACAGCTGGTATACGAGAAATTATTAAGTCAAGATGCCACCGGGCATATCTATGTATCTACCATTACGGAAAAAAGTGTGCAGGATACCTCGAAAGTCCGCACTGTACTGGAATGTATGGCTATTGATTCCGCCGTTTTCCCATTATCGGAGGCAAAGCTTCAGGAGCTGGAGCGGATTGACCGGGAACAACATGAATTAATCGTCACACACCCTGAGGACAATCTCAGATTTGCAGAGCTGGACAAAGAATTTCACTGTGCGATTGCAGAGTGCTGCGACAATGCTTCCCTGATTGAATTTATTCAAAGCATTAACAACGTTATGGTAAGGTTCAATGTCCTGTCCGGAACTCTTCCGCAGAACAGACAGGATGCTCTCATCGAGCACGAAAATATTATTGCATTTCTTAAAAAAGGGCAGCGGGAATTTGCAAAAGTGGCTCTGTCCGAGCACCTGAAGCACGTAGAAGAAAGAATGCTTTCCGAAAGCAAAAAGGAGCGATAACTATCGCTCCTTTTTATTATCTAATTAGATTAGAGATCAGATTAGAACTTTGCTACGCTAACCTTAACGCCGGGGCCCATGGTGCTGGTCAGAGTGATGCTTCTCAGATACTGACCCTTTAATGCGCTGGGCTTAGCCTTTACGATAGCGTCCATAAGTGCGTTGAAGTTCTCCTGCAGAGCTTCCTCAGTGAAAGAAGCCTTACCAACGGGAACATGCACGATGTTGGTCTTGTCAAGTCTGTACTCGATCTTACCGGCTTTGATATCGTTAACTGCCTTGGTTACATCCATGGTTACGGTACCAGCCTTAGGGTTAGGCATTAAGCCCTTAGGTCCGAGAACCTTACCCAGACGACCTACAACACCCATCATATCAGGGGTTGCTACTACAACGTCGAAGTCCAGCCATCCTTCGTTCTGGATCTTCGGGATCAGCTCTTCGCCGCCAACATAATCAGCGCCTGCTGCTTCAGCCTCGTTGATCTTATCGCCTTTTGCGAATACCAGAACTTTTACAGTCTTACCGGTTCCGTTAGGCAGTACAACTGCGCCACGGATCTGCTGCTCAGCATGACGTCCGTCACAACCGGTTCTGATGTGAACCTCGATGGTCTCATCGAATTTAGCAGTTGCAGTTTTCTTAACCAGAGCGATAGCATCGTTAGGCTCATAGAATGTAGCGCGATCTACCAGCTTGGCAGCTTCGGTATATTTCTTACCATGTTTCATTATTTTACCTCCTAGGTTCCAGCGGCAATCTCATTGTCGATTGCCTCCCAAATATTTATAAGTTACTCCTCAACAACAATACCCATGCTGCGTGCAGTACCAGCGATCATGCTCATAGCTGCTTCCAGGCTTGCTGCATTCAGATCCGGCATCTTCATCTCAGCGATCTCCTGAAGCTTAGCCTTGGAAATGGTAGCTACCTTGGTCTTGTTGGGAACGCCGGAACCGGACTTGATGTTGCAGGCTTTCTTTAACAGTACTGCTGCAGGGGGAGTCTTTGTAACGAAACTAAAGCTTCTGTCTGCATATACAGTAATAACTACGGGAATGATAAGATCTCCCTTGTCTGCTGTTCTTGCGTTGAACTGCTTTGTAAATTCAACGATGTTCACCCCGTGCTGTCCAAGTGCAGGACCAACAGGGGGAGCCGGTGTTGCTTTGCCGGCAGGGATCTGTAACTTGATATATCCTTCTACTTTCTTTGCCATTGTGGCACCTCCTATAATGTGGTAATTCGGCGCAGGCTGCCTTGTTGCTTGCCTCCTGCTCCCACTGGAACGTTGCCGTTCCTTTTGTGCTGCCTCTCTCAGGCCCTTGCGGATCCGAGAGTTTATATTTTATTCCGGATATCTCCGGAAGAAAATATCTTTGTAAGCTTCATTAAAGCTTTCTGACCTCTGCAAAGCTGATTTCCACAGGGGTCTCTCTTCCAAACAGTTCTACATTGATCGTAGCTGTCTGTTTGCCATAGTCCAGTTTCTGCACCACGCCGACAGTATCTTTCCATACTCCGGCCACAACAGCAATGCTGTCGCCCTCGCCAAAGTCGATCGATACATTTTCGGTCTTAATGCCCAAAGGCTTCATCTCAGCTTCTGTAAGAGGTACAGGTTTACTTCCGGGACCTACGAATCCGGTCACGCCACGGGTATTACGAACGACATACCAGGTATCATCGTTCATTTCCATATTAAGAAGTACGTATCCGGGGAACATCTTCTTGGATACCGTCTTGCGGGCTCCGTCCTTCAGTTCCACCACATCCTGCATAGGGACTCTTACTTCAAGAATCTGTTCTGCCAGATTCTTGTTGTTCTCTATGGTCTTCTCGATATTGGCTTTGACCTTGTTCTCATATCCTGAATAGGTATGGACTACATACCATTTTGCCTCTGCCATACAATCACCCTCGCTCTATAATGATGTTAAGAAGTTTACGCCGTACTGAATAAAATAATCCAGCACCGCAATAATCACACCAACTACAACTGAAATTGCAACAACCGCTACGGATTGCTTCAATGTGGATTGTCTGTCCGGCCATGAAATTTTCTTAAATTCAGCTTTTGCGCCTTTGAAGAAACTGGGGCGCTTCTGTTTTTCTGCGGAATCTCCCATTTCGACCTCCCATGCTAGAACGGCTGATTATTTGGTTTCTTTGTGCAATGTATGTGTTTTGCAGAATCTACAATACTTCTTGGTTTCCATTCTATCAGGATGAGTCTTCTTATCCTTGGTAGTATTGTAGTTACGCTGCTTGCACTCGGTACATGCTAAAGTAATTTTTGTACGCATTTTTCTACCTCCACGTGTTTTCTGATCTCTAAATTTAAGCATAAAAAAAAGACCTAAATCTCATCTCGCTTGGATACTATAACATAATCCTCGGCTTTCGTCAACTGTTTTCCCGAAAATCCAGCTGTTTTTCTTGTTTCTTCTTATTATATATGCTATAATAGCCTCATAAAAGTGGATGACTGTATTTTTTTATAAAATATCCTTGATCACGGAGGAGAAAGGAGATATCTATGGGTGCTGTTCTCAACACGGTATACAACAACTATCTGGCCGCATATTCTCCCAGACAGCTGACGAAGTATGACACACATAAAAAAAGCGAACTCCGCAGCGTATATAATTCCATTGTAAAACTGAACAAAGATGCTCCCTGGTATCTTCCGACCACCAACAAGGACACACAGCACTATGCCGTATCTCTGAAGGAAAATGCCCGTGAGCTTCATAACGCGATCGCACAGCTCGGCGGTCTGGAGCAGGACAGCATGTTCCGTAAAAAAAGTGCTTATTCCACAGACACCGAAGTAGCAGAAGCAGCCTACATCGGTTCCGACGCTTTGACAAGTACTTCTCCGGAATTTGATCTTGAGGTAAAAGAACTGGCCACCCCGCAGGAGAACCTGGGATATTTTCTCCCGGATCTGGCTACCACGCTTTCCCCTGCGACCTACTCCTTTGATATTTCCATCAACGATATGAACTATGAATTCCAGTTCAATATCAACGAAGGAGATACGAACCGCCAGATCATGGATCGTCTCTCACGGCTGATCAACAATGCGGATATCGGTATCCAGGCAAATGTTGCAGAATCCGATTCCCGTTACGCGCTCCGGCTGACCTCTGATGCTACCGGTGTACCGGCCAACAAGGCTTATCATTTCCGTGTAAGTGACGATCACACCAGCAAAACCTCCGGTGTCGTAGGCAATATGGGGTTGAATTATATCAGCCATCCTGCCGGCAATGCATGCTTCCTGATCAATGGTGAAGAGCGTTCTTCTTCCTCCAACCATTTCACGGTTGGCAAGCTGTTCGATGTACAGATCAAAGCCGTAAATCCCGAAGATAAGCCGGTGCATATTGGTCTGAAGACAGACACCGAATCCATTACTGACAATATCAACCAGCTGATCGGCAGCTACAATAGCTTCATCCGGTCTGCAGCTTCTTATCTGGAGACCCAGTCCAGAAGCAGACAGCTGGTCCGTGAATTTTCATCAATTGCTTCCCATTACGGCACTTCTCTGGAAAATATGGGAATGCACCTGCAGGATGACGGTATTCTCTCTGTCAACGATGAAAAATTACAGCAGGCAGCGGCATCAGCGGGAAATGATCTATCATCTTTCAGCGTATTGAAGGATTTCAGCAGTTCCCTGTTGCGTAAGAGCGATCAGGTCTCCCTGAACCCTATGGATTATGTAGACAAAAAAATAGTGGCCTACAAAAATCCCGGTCACAATTTTATCAGTCCCTACACCACCAGTGCTTACAGCGGCATGATGTTTAACAGCTACTGCTGATCCTTTCACAGATCAAAACAGTAGCTGTTTTTTTGTTTGTCTTTATTTTGTTTTTTTCGCCTTGGCCTTGTACTTATCGATCTGTACAAAATCGTCCATCAGTTCCAGGATCTTATCACGTCCTGTCTGATTCAGCTTCACATAATTCTGCATAACACGATTTTCCAAAAGCTGTGCTCCCAGAGATGCATCTCTCTCCAGAGAGGAAAAATCCACAGGATTCAGGCTCAGCTTGTCGCACATTTTGATCACTGTTCCGTACGCCATTCCTTCAATACCGCGCTCGAGAGCTGTTACCAGTGTACTGTAAGGAATATTCATCTCCATCGCAAACTGTCTGACACTGCGATACTGTCTTAAAATTTCTTTCTTTAAAATCTCCGCCTTAGTCATATTTATTCCTCCGCATATCCTCCATAATTGGTACAGCTATAATATACGATTTTGCGTTTTCTATTTCAAGTTAAAAACAGAAATTTAAGAATTTCGACGAAATTTTAACAATATTTTTATATTTTCTCCAGCTGCTCCAGCCAGATCCCGGCGCAGGCATCGGAAGGCATCCGCAGGTCTCCTCTGGGCGACAATGCCACGCTTCCCACCTTGGGGCCGTCCGGCAGACAGGAGCGTTTAAATTGCTGGGCAAAAAATCTTCGGTAGAAGTTTTTCAACCATTTTTTAATGGTTTCCTCACTGTATTTTCCCGAAAAGGTATCTTTCGCGATCCGGTAGATCTTATCCGGAGCATATCCGCAGCGAAGCATATAATATAAGAAGAAATCATGTAGTTCGTAGGGTCCTACCAAATCCTCCGTCTTCTGTGCAATGTTTCCTTCCACCGGCGGGAGCAGCTCCGGACTGACCGGGGTATCCAGCACATCCTTCAATACCGCCGTAAGTTCCCTGTTTTCACAGGTATCCGCATAATAGTCCACCAGATGCCGCACCAGTGTCTTGGGTACACCGGCATTGACGCCATACATGGACATATGGTCTCCGTTATAGGTGGCCCAGCCCAGTGCCAGTTCCGACATATCCCCCGTACCAATGACCAGTGCATTTTCCTTGTTTGCGATGTCCATCAGCACCTGCGTACGTTCCCTGGCCTGCCCGTTTTCATAGGTAACATCATGGCATTCCATATCCTGCCCGATATCGGCAAAATGTCTGGTCACAGATTCTCTGATATCCACTTCCCGCAGGGTTACACCTAGAGTCTTCGCCAACAGACAGGCATTTTCATACGTCCGGTCCGTTGTTCCGAAGCAGGGCATGGTCACTGCTATAATTCCTTTTCTGGAAAGTTGCAGCAGGTCAAAGGTACGTACCGTCACTAGCAGTGCCAATGTGGAATCCAATCCTCCGGAGATTCCGAGGACCGCCGTTTTTAATCCGGTATGCGCATACCGTTTCTTCAGTCCGTATGCCTGAATGGACAAAATATCCTCGCACCGTCTGTTTCGAAGTGCAGGATTCTCCGGCACAAAAGGATGTGCGGCAAATTTACGATCCAACCGGGTCTGCGCAAGCTTTACGGAAAAAGGGACCACGCGGTAATCTTTCTCCGGCTTCTGTCCGAACGTTCCCATTCTTCTGCGTTCATTCACAATTCGAAGCACATCCAGATCCGCATATACAATTCCGGAAGAGAATCGGAATGACTGTACAAGCAGCGTACCATTCTCCGCGATCAGGTCATGTCCTCCGAATACCAGATCCTGGGTGGATTCTCCCTCTCCTGCGGAAGTATAGATATATCCGCACAGGAGTCTTGCGCTGGCAGATTTTACCAATAACATGCGATAGTCATCTTTGGAGACGGTCTCATTGGATGCAGAGAGGTTTGCGATCACCGTGGCTCCCGCAAGTGCATGAGATGTGGAAGGAGGTTCCGCCACCCACAGATCCTCGCAGATTTCACAGCCGATCACCAGTTCCGGAAGTTCTGTGCAGCGAAACAGAAGGTTTATTCCAAAGGGAATTTCCCGCCCGGATAATTGATATTCCGTTACAGTCTCCTCCCCGAGAGTGAAATGTCTTCCCTCATAAAATTCTCCGTAGGAAGGAATGTTTTTCTTCGGGATCATTCCCAGGATTTCTCCGTGATGTAATACCGCCGCAACATTGTATAACCGGCCGTCTTTCTCTATCGGAAGTCCCACCAGTATCACAGCATCCATTTTTGCAGTCTGCGCCGTGATCCGAAGCAATGCTTCCTTTGCCTCTTCCAACAACAGGTTCTGAAGAAATAGATCCCCACAGGTATACCCCGTGATACACAGTTCCGGAAATACCACTATTTTTGCTCCATGGGAGACCGCTTCCTCCATCTGTTCACAGATCACCTGTGCATTATAAACCGGATCCGCCACCCGGATCGCCGGTGTGGCGGATGCTGCTTTGACAAATCCCTGTTTCATAGGCTTCCTCGCTTTACTGAATCAATCCTGAATCATTTCCTTTAATTCATCCACGGTAAAGTTATAGTTTTTATTACAAAAATGGCAATTCACTTCTATCTCTTTGCCATCATCGATCATAGACTGCAATTCTTCTCTTCCGATACTGATCAAAGCTTTTCTCACACGGTCTTTGCTGCAATTACAGGAAAATTCCACCGGAAGTGTATCCGTAACTTCCAGATCCATTCCCTCCAGCAGAACACCCAGCATTTCCTCCGGTGTCTTGCCGGCATCCAGCATTGTGGTGACGGAAGCAAGATTTTTGATGTTCTCCTCCAGCTTACTGATCGTCTCCTCCTCTGCAAAAGGCATCAACTGCACAATAAAACCGCCGGCCTGTCTTACGGTATTATCTCTGTTCATCAGCACTCCCAGTCCCACAACAGAGGGAACCTGCTCAGATACTGCAAAATAATAAGTCAGATCCTCTGCGATCTCACCGGTCTGAAGATCCGTCTGTCCCACATAGGGGTCTTTCAGACCCATGTCGCGGATCACGCTCAAGACACCGGCGCCCACTGCACCGCCCACATCCAGTTTGCCCTGGGCATTGGCAGGCAGGATCACATCCGGCACATTGGCATACCCCTTCACATGTCCGTTCCTATCCGCAGTCACCGTCAGTCCGCCGATAGGACCGTCTCCTTTGATCTGCAGGGTGATCAGTTCATCGTCTCCCTTCAGCATACTGCCCATCATAACCCCGGCACTGAGCAGTCTTCCCAACGCTGCCGTAACCACGGGACTTGTATTATGTGCCGCCCGTGCAGTCTCCACTGTCTCTCTTGTAGTGCAGGCGAATGCCCGGATCTGTGCATTTGCTGCAGTTGCACGTACCATATAATCTTTCATTTATTTCACGTACCTTTCTGTCGGCAGCTCCTTTTGCTGCTCTTTTGCTACAATATATACTCTCTCGCTGGTCGCCGTTGCTACCTCTCCGGTATCGGAATCCATGATTTCGAGGACATTAAGTCCGGCCTGTTCCAACAGCGCCCTCATCTGTTCCGCAGTATATCCACGTTGCAAATGTGTCTCAGTGAATCTGCGGAAAATATCTTCCTCTTCCTGCACGAAAATGGTGAGATCATACTCATTGATCTCCTCTTCGGGATCGTAATAATTCTCCCAGATAAAACTGCAATCCTCTCTGTTCTCCGCAATAGTGGTATTACCGATGACTTCCCGGTATTTGTAGGTAGTATTAAAATCAAAGATAAATACCCCGCCGGGATAGAGATAATTGTTCACCAGCCGGAATACCTGCAAAAGTTCCTCTTCTTCCAAAATATAATTGACGGAATCACAGACGCTGATCACCGTACCCACGGTAGAATACAGATCCAGCTCCCGCATATCCTGATGCAGATAAAGGATCTCCGAACCACTCTCCGCTTTTTTATCCATGGCAATATTCAGCATTTCTTCAGAATTATCCAAGCCGATGCAGTCATAGCCTTTTTGATACAGCATTTCCGTCAACGTACCTGTGCCGCAGCCCAGATCCACCACCAGATTACGCTCGGAATCCAGAATTCCCTCCGCATCCCGCTCCGGCTTCGACACTCCATAGGCTGCGATCAGCCGGTCCAGACGTTCGCACCACATTTCATAAGGGGTATTGTCCATCAGTTCATCATATACTCTTGCAAAATCGGTATAAATCTCTTCTGTGTTTTCCATAGCTACAGCATCTCCGTTTTCTTAAAAAATAGTCCCAAGTGCCCCGAACACTCCCATGCTGAGCAGTCCCATGATCACACCTGCCAGTACTACTCCCAACATCACGGCAATCACGCTGGACTTAAAGTCCATGTCTAACAGACTGGCTGCCAGAGTTCCGGTCCATGCACCGGTTCCGGGAAGCGGAATTCCCACAAACAGAAGCAGTGCCACGAACAGACCTCTTCCGGCCTTCTCCTGCAGCTTCTGTCCACCCTTGTGGCCTTTTTCCAGACAAAAAGTAAAGAACTTACCGATGACAGGCTTGTCTGCACCCCACTCCAATACTTTTCTCGCAAAAAAGAAAATAAACGGCACAGGAAGCATATTGCCCAGGATGCATACAATATAGCTGGGAAGCAGCGGCAGATTCATTCCCACCGCAATGGGAACAGCGCCTCGAAGTTCAATCAACGGAACCATAGATACCAGAAAAATGATCAAATACTTTTTTAACATGTGTTTGCTCCAATTCTTTTAATTTTTCATTCTACTTTTTTTCATTATGCCCGCTTCTGAAGGTATTCCTTCAAAAAAGCGATCAGACGGTCCATTTCCTCATCCGTACCGACCGAGATACGCAGGGAGTTGGAAATGCGGGGTTTGTTCCAGTGTCTGACATAAATATCCGCCTCTCGAAGTGCCCGGAACAATTCTTCTGCCGGAACTTCCTTATGAGAAGCAAAGATAAAGTTTGCCTTGGAATCCGGGAAAGTAAATCCCAGGCTCGTCAGTTCCTTTTTCACCCGCTCTCTCGTAGCTATAATTTTAGCCGTGGTTGCTTTAAAATAAGTATCATCCTTCACTGCTTCCACGCCCATTACCTGCGAAGGCAGGTTCATGGTGTAGGAGTTAAAGGAAAACTTCACGTCATTCAGATAGTGAATCAGTTTCTCGTTGCCGATGCAGAAACCGATACGCATTCCCGCCATAGCTCTGGACTTGGAAAACGTCTGAACGACCAACAGATTTTCATATTTTTTAAGTAACGGCAGTGCACTTTTGCCACCGAAATCCACATAAGCCTCGTCCACGATCACTACCACATCCGGATTTGCCTGCAGGATCTCCTCAACTGTTTCAAGAGATTCTTCCACGCCGGTAGGAGCGTTGGGATTCGGGAAGATGACACCGCCGTTAGGCTGTTTATAATCTTCCGGATGGATATGCCAGTTTTCATCCAATGCACAGTTGCGATATGGGATTCGATACAGATCTGCCCATACATCATAAAAGGAATAGGTGACGTCCGGGAACAGAATCGGCTTACCACTGTTAAAAAAAGTCATAAAGGCCATAGACAATACATCGTCCGAACCGACTCCCACGAATACCTGCTCCGGTTTTACATCATAATATGCTGCCAGGGCATCCACCAGCGGCTGGGCATTTGAATCCGGATATAATCTGAGTGCTGCACTCTCCATATTTTCCGCCGCTTTTCGCACCCCGGGTGCTGGAGGATACGGGCATTCATTTGTATTTAATTTAATCATATTGGGCCGGTTCGGCTGTTCCCCTGCCACATAAGGAACTACCTTACGTACATTTTCTTCCCATTTCATAATTTCACTCCTCATTCCTGCTATTCAACTCTTCCCGATAGCTTGCTGCCTGTTCCGAAAGTCCCAGGCGATCATAGCATCTGACCAGTCCCTTCAGCGGTTCTGCCCCGGAAGTCCTTAGTGCCAGTACCGGCTGCGTTTCATATACCGCATTGTAGTACCAGATGACCGCTTCCTCCAAGTCCCCGGATGTCTCGTAGAAATGCCCCAATTCGCAGCAGATCTCCGAGCAGCCGTCTCCGGCGATCACCTTCGAGGTGTATTTGAAAAAGCTCACCGCATCTCCCCGCAGTCTTGCCGCTTTTGCTGCCACACAACAGCCTTCCGTGATCTCATCTCCGCTTCTGTCCGGAGAAGCCACCTGCATCTGAAAATAGTTCTCTGCCTCCAGAAAATCCCTGTCCGCTCCACCCAGGAACAATTCTCTTGCATACATTCCATACAACCTTCTGGAAAGCTGTCTTCCTGCTGCGATCTGTTTACGGAAATTGGCAATATCCCTGCCTGCATGATTCTGCTCCGGCATATGGGTGATCACAATATCACTGTCATAGACAACCGGTTCCAGCCGGACCATTTCATGAATTGGTTCTTCCCATATAAAATTTCTCAGTCTCTTAAACAACTTCGGCCGATATTCTTCATCAAAATTATAAACTGTACCGTTGTGCAGCTGGTTGCCGTATTTCATCTGTACAATTTCAATTTCGGGCAGAAGCGTTTCTTTTAACACCTGAAACCTTGCCCGGTTCTCTTCCGAGAGGACCTCATCCGCATCTGCGGAATAAATATACTCACAAGTTGCCTTGGAAAAAGCAAAATTCCTCGCTGCACTGAAATCATCGATCCATGTAAAATCATAGACCAGATCCGTGTATGTCTGTGCGATCCGTCTGGTCGCATCCGCAGAGCCTGTATCCACGATGACGATCTCATCCACCAGATCTTTTACGCTGTCCAGACATCTTGCCAGGATCCGTTCTTCATTTTTCACGATCATGCATAAAGAAATTGTGATCATCTGCATTCACCGTTCCTTTATAACATCTTATAATACCTTAGATAAAAATTCCTGTAATCTGGGACTCTGCGGATTGGTGAAAAATTCCTGAGGAGTATTCTCCTCCACAATATTTCCGCCATCCATGAAAAGCACTTTTGTACCTACTTCTCTGGCAAATCCCATTTCGTGCGTTACGACCACCATTGTCATACCGCTCTCCGCCAGTTCCTTCATAACTTCCAGAACTTCTCCGACCATCTCCGGATCCAGTGCGGAAGTCGGTTCATCGAATAGCATTACTCTTGGATTCATGGCAAGAGATCTTACAATGGCGATTCTCTGTTTCTGTCCGCCGCTGAGGGATGCGGGATAAGCATCTGCTTTTTCCTCCAGTCCTACACGTTTTAACAGTTTCAGAGCATTTTCCTTTGCTTCTTCTTCGCCCATCAGTTTTAACTTCACAGGCGCCAGCGTAATATTATTCATGATCGTAAGGTTATTGAACAGATTAAAATGCTGGAACACCATTCCCATATGCTGACGGACTTTATTAATGTCAATCTTGGGGTCTGTGATATTCTGTCCGTCGAACCATATTTCACCACTGGTAGGTCGCTCCAGCAGGTTTAGGCAACGTAAAAATGTACTTTTGCCGGATCCGGAGGGGCCCACTACTACGATTTTTTCACCGGGATGAATATGATAACTTACCCCTTTTAACACCTGATTATCTTCAAAGCTTTTATGCAGATCTTTAACGATTATCACTCTTACGCAGTCTCCTTTCCAGTTTTGCAAGCAGGATGGACAATACCTTGGTCAATACAAAATAGATGAAGGCAATACCAAGCAGCGGTGTAAATACATCGAACAGCTTGGAAGTCATCTGATTGGCCACACGGGTAAGATCGCTCATTCCTACATAACCCACAATAGATGTCTCCTTGATCAACACGATAAATTCGTTGCCCAGCGGAGGCAGAATGCTCTTGAATGCCTGAGGAATAATGATATAACGCATGGTCTGGAATTTATTCAATCCCAGAGATCTTCCCGCTTCCATCTGTCCTTTATCCACCGCCAGAATTCCCGCTCTGACGATTTCTGCCACGTATGCTCCGGAATTAATACCGAACGTCAGGCTGGCGATCAGAACACTGTTTTTGCAGGTAGCCAGAATACCGGACCACATGATCAGCAATTGGACCGTGGTAGGCGTACCGCGGATAATATCAATATAGGCGCTCGCAATACGGGATGCTATCGTCTTCGAACCGTTTTTTCTCGTAGACAATTTTAAAAATGCTGCAATCGTTCCAATCAGGATACCAAGCAGTGCCGCAAAAAAAGAAACCTCTAAGGTTACTCCCAGGCCTTTCAGATAAAGCTTCCATCTGTCAGCTTCAATGAAGGCTGCATAAATATGTTGCCAGATATTTTGCATGTTATTTCCTATGCCTTTCTTGTAAATGTATAAATTTCCATTACCTACCTTAATATAGCAAAAAGAAGAGAATGGCACAAGCCATTCTCTTCTTTTTCGTGTATATTTTGTATAAAAATTACTCTCCGATGTACTGAGCTACCAGAGCATCAAAGGTACCGTCTGCCTTAAGGTCTTCCAGTGCCTGATTGATCTGATCTACCAGTTCGCTTCCCTTGGGAAGTGCGATTGCATATTCCTCGGTCTCGAAACCGAACTCTGCGCCATCGATGATTTTAACCTTGCCTTCGAACTTGGTGTTGAATACTTCTGCAGGGTTTTTGTCGATAATAACAGCATCTACTCTGCCATTTACCAGATCGTTGACAGCATCGATAGCTCTATTATAGGTCTGTGCGGTAGCTCCTTCAATGTCCTCGGAAAGGAACATTCCGGTGGTACCAAGCTGACTGCCGATGGTCTTGTTCTTCAGGTCATCAGCGGTTGCAATATCGGAATCTGCTGCAACGATCACATACTGTACAGCCTCGTAATAAGGATTGGAGAAATCCACCTGCTCCTTACGCTCGTCCGTTATGGTCATACCGGCAATGGCACCGTCAATTCTGTTGCCGATAGAGCTTACCAGAGAATCGAACTCCATGTTCTCTACCTGAACTTCCATACCCAGCTTCTCGCCTACTGCCTTGATCAGAGCGACATCAAATCCATCGGGTTCTCCGTCATCACCAACATACTCAAAGGGAGGGAACTCAGCATTTGTACCGAATACCAGTACGCCGCCCTCTGTCTTATCGGCTGCTTCCGTTGTTGCAGCAGCTTCCGTTGTTGCGACAGCAGTCTCTGCCACACTGCTTTCAGCAGCCTGAGAACTCTCATTGGTTGCGGAATCAGAACCACAGCCTGTCAGCATTGCTGTGCACATTACAGTTGCAAGTAACATTGCGATTGCTTTTTTCATAATATTTTCCTCCTGTCTGTGTTTTGGAAACCACTATGGTTTCTAAACTTTAGTTACTATAGCACTTTTTAAAAAGATACGCAACTGTTTATGCATAAATATACGTTGTTCTAAAAACACTTTCGAGGAACGTTACGGAAAAAAATGCTGTGATAATATAAGGAATAAACGGCTGTGGTTCGCGCAGTCTGCCTCTTGGAGTGACATTTCCCCGAAACAGCTGCACGATTGTCAATAATAAGACCGAGAGGAACATCTGCAGCAGAAACCCCACCATTCCGACTGCATTTCCGCACTCCGCCAAAGCACAGACCGAAAATGCATGACAATCCGCTTTTCCGTACATTCTGCTGAATAGAAGCTGCTGCAGCATGACAAACACCAGTACAGCGACGATACCATGAAATCCTCCGCCCGCCGTCATTCCCAGGATTCCGGCCCACGGGAGGCACCACCACCATACATAATTATACACCCAGCAATTTCTACGATCCATGTATGCTGCACTCAGAAGGCCTCCGGCCAGCAGACAGCCGGCCAGCAGTCTGAGATTACTCACGACCCACCCGTATTCTGTGCATTGCTCCGAATAGTTTACGGTCATCGCACCGAACACAGTCATGACATACATGAAAATCCTGTCACTTCCGTACCATTTTTCTTTATTCCCGTCAACATTCAGCAGCCACTTTGCACTGCCTGAAATGATGATCGTCGCAAGTACTATTTTCCCCATGTCATCACCTCAGTCTGGTCCGCAGGTCCTCCAATACACTGCCTTTTACCCCGATCACGCTAATTCCGGGATGGTCCTCAAGCTTTTTATCTCCCTTATATGCCTTCACCGTAACTTCAAAATTCTCGTTTTCAGGAGTATACAAAGGCACCATAAACTGTAACTGTTCCGTAATACGATATCCCGGCTTGTCCCTATAGTCAAAAATACGATTCAGCTCCGGGCACAGATCTGTCATCTCTTTGGGGAAGATCACTTCCACACGATCCGCATATCCCCAGACCGTAAAAGTCAAGATACCGCTCTCACCGCAACGGAAGGCTGCATCCTGTGGCTCCCGTATTCTGATAATGTCAGCCTCCAATCCGAATTCCGTCGTTCCTTCGGATATTTCCGTTTCATTTCCCACCTGATCGCATGCATATGCAAACACAGTAAAGTCTCCGCTGAACAGAGCATCATCTTCTGTGATTTCCATCCGTATACTGCCATCTGCATCCGGATGATATGTTTTACTTACAGTATTGTCTGTATTTTGTATGTTCACATAAAACTCCTTCACTCCACTGACAGCATCACTAGCCGTTATTGTTACATTCACCTTTCCGTCCCGCCTGTCGATCAGTTCCCTGTTCTCCAGCATTTCCATTCCATATATCACCGGCGGCTCTCCATCCGCGATCAGAGTAATCTTATTTTTTTCATCCAGTTCATGAAGCGAATAGATTTTACCTGCAACGGAATCGGCCTCTGCAATGGGAATTACTTGTATCCTCTGTCCGGACCGGTCCCCTGTGATCGTAAATTTTTGTACACCGGTAAGACTTTTACCTGAATCTGAGCGAACAGTAAATGAATACGGATATTGCTGTAATACTGTGGTTCCTTCCGTAGCATAAATTAAACCTTCAGCATCTGTGCGGACAGTTTCCACAGCTGTATCTGACGAAGGCGTACGGATAATATTCCGGGCTATTGTCCCTTCTTGTGTCCTTGTCTCATAAATTGTCTCATTCAGCTGATATTGCACAGAGGCCACCCCTTTCAGATATGCCTGATGCTTTAATGTGATCGGAGTTCTTCCGTCAGCGCGTACATACCAGCACCTTTCTTCCGATGACGGAGCTACATTTCCGTCTTCTCCTTCCGGAACCAGCTGGCCGGTATAAATCTTCCATGGCACCTCTGTTTCTTTGATGGTGAAATGTGTTGTAGCTCCTATATTCCCGGCAACATCTACTGCTGCCACATGGAGATACTTCGTGATTTTGTCAGCTGTCACATTTGTATGCGGTTCTGTGTTGAAATGTCCGTTAACTTTCGTTACATTCGTATCTTTTGTGTCATCTGCAACCAGATAATATCCTGCAATCCCACTGGTCAATCTGTTTTGTGTAATATTCGATTCACAAAGCCGTACTGTACTTCCGGTCAGATATGATTCTGCCTTGTGATAATATACCGTTCCGTTGTCCTTCGGCTCCTGCCAGGTAACACGTACGCGTTTTTCATCTATTGCCTCATAAATCGCTTCTGCCGGTATTTTATCCGGCAGTGCAAAATCTGTTGCCACAATACCTTTTAAATGTGATGTTTCCTGATATCCTACCATTTGGGATCGAATCTCCACGCTTCCGTTACCTCTGTTATTACCACTCAGGCTTTCAAATATTTGTACACAATCCTCATTCACATAGTTGCTTCCTCCATAGGCCGGTTTAGACGACAGCACCTGACCTTCCGTATATCCACAAATCGATGTCATTCCGCCGGTGAAATTCAAACCGGTAAGAGATGATGAAAACCAGGCATTGCTGCAATCGTGATAAAATTTAAAGTGCAAATATACTTTTGTAGTTCCCTCCGGCAAGTTAAAGTGAAATGTTCCTGAAAATTTACTTGTGCCCGGAGCTCCACCCCAGGAGCCATCCTCATTCTGCCACGAAGAGTTTGGTGTCTCACCCAAAGCATACACTGCATCCCGGAAGCTTCCGGATAGAATGATTCTTCCCGCCTGATTCAAAATACAATATTCTGATCTGTTCAGCGAAAATCTGCACCCATTCCCCCAACTGTCAGCATATACAGATACATTTAATTTTGTATTTCCTCTGGTATCAATCCCCTGATATCCGCTGGTATTCCATCCATCTGCGGCCCAATGAGGCCGGGACCAGCCTGCTCTGATAACATGGTAGGTGTTGTTATCATCCGTCGTATGCCCTCCGACACTGGTGGCGGTATATGTATTACTGTAGGAATCGTTAGCATACACAAAATGCTGCCAATTTCCGAAAGCCGGAGTATAAGAAGCATCCCGATAGCATTCGTTCGTATGGTGATGAACGATTCTCTCCCCGGCACTTCCTCCCAGGTATCCGGCACCGCCACCAGCCATTCCATCCTGTCCGTCACTGTTTTCTGTCACTCCCGCCATACTTCCTCCGGCACCTCCGTTTCCGGCAGGAGATGCACCACCGCCTCCCCCGGCGATCAGCAGAATCCCTTTGCGGTCCGACACAACGCTTGTCTTCCCGCCTCCGTTTCCGTAATCTGTGGCGCTGCCACCTCCGTTCACGCCATTCTGACCGCCTACAAAACAGGTAAGCTTCTCTCCCTGTTGCAGCCAGAACGTACCCATAACGCTCCCTCCGTATCCTCCGCTGTTTGACTCATAATTTTGTCCTTGGGCCCCCTTCGCCGTTATCGTATAGAGACCTGTATACGGAATAAGGAATGTTTTTTCTTTTCCTGCATATTCCTCCTTTTTGTTCACCTTCGCTGCATTACTGATATCGTCTGCCGTATTCACTCTGATCCAGGCACCATTCTCCCGTTTCTGAAACAGAAGATACGATTTGTCTTTTTGATCCGCCTGCGACCATGTCAGATCTACGGCTCCTTTTCCCTTGTTGGCTCTGTAATTGTCCGTCGATTGCAACTGCAATGTCACCCAATGAGCATACAATGTCAATGAGGCGGAGGGGATGATCCTGTCCCCCGGAGCGCCCGCCGGCTGCGTAAACTTTGTATCATAATACCATCCGCCGAACGACCAGCCCTCTCTGGATGTGAACGGCAATGTGATCGGATCCGGCTGATATACTGCTTTTACCGTATCCGTATGTCCGTCTGCTGCGGGAAATATATAACTCCCCCCGTCTATCTGTCCCTGGAATGGCAGGATCCTCATCCATTCTTCGAAATGATTAGTCCCCCTGACCGGTGCCACCGGCGTACCTCCGTTGGTCTCAAACTTTATAAGACAGCCTTCCGGTGGTTCTATATGTGCTTCCTGCAATGCATATTTTTTTTGATACTCCCCGGTAACTGAAAAAACACTTTCTCCGTTATAGCTTCCTCCTGCTGCATCTATCTTCAAAGTACTTTTACAGGGACGCCATTGTGCGTAGAGAATCACCGTGCCGTTGTCTTCCTCCGTCCATGTGGTCCTGTCTTTGTAATCAGCCGTAGACAGATTGTATATTTCTGCACGATCCCCATAAGAGATACCGCTTCCGTCCGGCCTGGTATTCCATCCGGTGAACACATATCCGATCCGGGAATAATTATTTACCACAAGATGTGTGACCGGCGTTACTTCTTTTCCTTCATAAAGTACAGCATTATCATACATATGATAGCTTTCTTCCATAAAGCCATGGCAGGACTCAGCATTTGCATCATAGGTAATCCTATACTGATTGTTTGAGATTGTCTTACATCGGTGTGGTGAAAATGTAACTCCCTGTTCCAGATTACTACAAAACGGACACAAATAATAATAGGTCACAGGGTTTTCTTCGCTCCCCAGATCCATATACTGTATCGTCTCCGCCGCTTCCCTGCTCATATAAATATTCCACCATTCTATCGGTTCTCCGCAATCCGCACACAACGGCTTCCAGCCGGAATAATAATACCTATGACATTTTTTCATGCCAAACGAAATACCATGCCATCCGGGGGGTGCTCCATATGCATTATGAATACATTGTGCACCGCGCAAAACAACCTGCCATGCCCCTATGGGTACTTCCCCTCTCCGGCTGGATCTGTAATAATGTTCTCCCTCCTGTAATGCCTCCAGGGAAGATTTGATTCCGGTATACACTGTCGTTGTTTCGTTTTCGTCATACCATTTATAGTTCCGGTCCCCAGCACAGGTTGTCCATGCTTTCCCGTCCGGACTGAATGATACATAACTGCTGTTGTAAATCGTCTTTTTTTCGGAGGCCTGTACATGCCCGCCCGGAAGCAACAGCACAATTCCCAGTGCAATTCCCATGATGCTGTACAATGCACAGCGTATTTTCTCCGTCATGCCGCTTCTCCTTCCTGGTGTATCCCGGGGCACTGTCAATCGCAGACCTTAACGACTCTGAGCGATCCTTTTGCCAGATTTCTGTAAAAATCATCTACTTTACCGTTGTCCATGTAAACATTGATCCTCTGCGCAGGAGTCGTTGTATCTCCACTGTCTATCGCATTTCCGTTTTGATCGAAAACCTGCTGCACGAACAAATTCTTCCAGACCGGCTTTTCTTTGGCTGTTTCTTCTTTATCAATACAATAAATATGAATCCGGTCCCCCGCTCGCAGGACTCCTCCCACTGCCTGATACAGATCTTCCGCACGAAATCCGGCAATTACAGCTTCTTCCATCTCTCCGGTAATCTGTTCTTCACTTTCCAGCATTCCCCGGGTCACAACACTGCCTTTTTCAATCCGGTGTACCGCTATTCTACCTGTGATTTCATCCATATTCTTTATTGCCGTGTCCGGTACGATCTTGCGGTCGATCTCTACCGTCTGTACATAATTCAGGATGTTGTCTTCCGTGATGCTTTCTCCCTTCGGGAGATCATCGATTGTTACACAGACTGTGATTTTCTCATACTCGGCCAGAACCTTTTTTTCTGCCTGAAGCATTATGATAAATACTGCTGCCGCCGCTATGAATGCCGCCAGAATACTTCCATTCCATATTTTATTTTTTGTGTTTTTACTCATTTCCCGTAACTTTATTTTCTGTAATTTCATTTTCCTTCTCCCTGTTGTCGTTTCTTATAACATCTACCAGTTTTCCCTTATGAGCCATCACGCGTGTCCCCAGAAATCCTTCCACAGGATAAGCGATCTCACTGTACACACCGGTTTCTTCAATCATCTGACCGTTCGGCGCATGAACATTTCCAACATTTCCGCTCCATACAGATACCGTTCCGTCCCGATCTCTCTGCCAGATCTCTACCAGATCGGACGTAACATTGTAGATTGTGTAATTCTGTATTTCCACCTGTCCCGAGATCATTCTCCGGTTCTGTGCCATAAAATGATTATCCAGTCCGAGATTTTCTCTCAGTGCATGACAGTACCTCTCATATGCCTGTTCGGGATCTGTTATGAGTACTTTTTGCGTAATGCCGTATTCTTCTATATCGATGACAGCCGAGGCCAGATTCGACAATGCCAGGGCATCTTCCATATACATGGCAGATTCTCTGTACAAAGCAACCTGCAGCTGCATACATAGCAGTATTGCCAAAAACAGTATCAGGAACAGTCCCAGCACCCAGGAAGCCTGTCCCTGTTCTCTAGTTTTTCGCTGTAGATACTCTTTTTTCATAAATTTCATAAGTTTCCCCCAGCCGGCCATGAATCTGCAATACAACGTCATTTCCGTATCCCGCCGGATTTAATGTACTTCCCTCATAATCAATTCCTGTCATCCCCAGATCCTCCAGTTCTGCGGTCAACTGCGTCTGATCCTGAGCCGCCAGATAACCGACCGTTTCCATCTTGAGCAGATAACATCGTGCCAGCTGACCCACTTCCGCCTTTTGGGCAATCAGCTGTACATTTTCCATATAACTTATCATTACTGCGGTGAGTGCCAGGATGCACAGTCCCATTGTTAGTATTTCTCCTACATTTCCGGCTTCTTTTTTTCGTCCTGTCATACACTCTCCTGCCTTATACACCGGTGAGAATATCTGCCGCTTTTGTCTGCATTGCCGTCACGATCGTCTGTATAAACGTTGTCAGACTGTCTTTCATAACCACACACAGCAACAATGCAATAATGCATAGTCCAACTGTCACCAGAATCCCATCGATTCCCGGTTCTCTGCTTAAGGCATGTTTTTTAATCGCGCTCACAATCTTTTCCCAATTTCCGTGTTTTTTCTCTTTCATTTTATTTCGTTCCTTTCGTATTTTAATATTTTGTATTTTTGTTTTTTCATTGGCCGGCTGCTTAGAATTTCACTGCCGCACGGAACATATATCCCACACAGGCATACAAAATCACTCCCAAGGTCGCGCCCAGCATCCCCAACTGGTAAAATGTAATGCTGCGGTCCAGTGCATTTTTCTGATAATTCAGGACTGTTATCTCCATATCCTTCAGCTGTTCTCCCATATCTCCCAGGAGTTCCACAGCCTGTCCGGATTCCCCCGCCTGGATCAGTGTGATGCACAATGCATCAATTTGCCGGTTATCAAACTTTCCCTGAAAAGCTGACAAAGCCGTCATAAGATCAGACTGCATTACAAGATCCCCCGCCAGTTCTATCAGAGCCTGTTGCAGCCGCCGTCCTTTCACACTCTGACAACATTCCGTCAGAGCATCCGCAACATAAATACCGGCACGGATCTGTACCTCCAATGCCTGATAGATCAGCTTGATCTCCGTCAACATATTGCGATTATCCCTCTCATTCATATATATCAACAGCAGTTCCGGCAGAAAATACAGCACCGCTGCTGCCAATACAGCGTATCCGCATCCGATTTTCAACAGACTGATCGCCCCCAAAAAAGCCAGCACGATCCTACCTGTTAAGTACTTCATGGGAGTAATCGTTTTTCCAAAATGGTATTTTGCTCCGCTACGGATCAATTTTCTCTCTGTCTTTTCCGCCCAGCCGGTATAGCCTTTGCTTTCCCGTATCATTCCCGTAAATTCTTCCATGGTGTGCAGCAGTATTTCCGGCGTTTTACTCCTTCCCAGACGAAAAACAAACACTCCGCCGAAGACAGCTCCCAATATCTGCGGTATCCAAATAGTTTTCCAGTACATTCTCTCATTCTCCTCACATTTTGGTATCTACACAACATTTGTGTTTATCTTCGAAACCCATATACCTTGCGCAGGAACAATCCAAATATGATCCCATAGATTCCCAATGCCAGGTGTCCGGGTAACGTATCTGTTACGATCTTCCAGACAGATACATCGATCAGACGATCCACTGTCATCAGAGCGAATACCGACATTGCCGCCAGCAGTCCCATATTGATCGCTGCTTCCCTCAGCATTCCTTTTCGTTCCTCCTCTGTCCTAAGATATTCCCGCACAGAACGTCTGCTACTGTCTACCAGTGTTGTCAGATCTGCCATGTAACGTATACTGATCTCCAGATTTCTGGCAAGCTCTTTGAACTTCGGATGTTCCACCTTTTCCGCCATTGCCAGCAGTGCCGTGGAGGAATTTCCCGTCATCTGCGCCTCATAGGCGCATTCCTCCATCACTCCTTTCAGTGGCTCTTCCATATATTTACTCACCTGCCCCAGGACACCGGCGATCTCCCCGGCAGTCAGGCTGTAATTTCCCAGGAAATTCAGGCACTTTAAAATATTGTCATTTACCGACCGGTATTCCAAGAAACGAAAGGTGTTCAGGAGAATCATCTCGACAGCCATTGTGATCATCAGATACAAAAGTGAAGTTATCATTTTGCACCCAAGCATCTGTGTCCCTCCGAAGACAGCCGCAATCAGCAGTACATTTCCGGCAACCCATTTTTCTGCTGTAAAATGGGGCATTCTTCTGCGCAATCCGCTGTACCGTAAAACCTCTTCTATCCTGTACCAGACATTATTTTTTTGTTGAAATTCCATCAGACGGTGCCGGTTCTCTACTGCTCTCAGTTGTGATGCACGATCCATTCCTTCCCTGGTCCGGTGCAACAGCTCCCATAGCTTCTCCAGCCACCTCATCCGGCCAAACAGAAGCAAAAAGCCCATAAATAATAAACAGACAATCCATACGTATATGATCATAAGTTCCTCCTGTGTAATGATCAAAACAACCTCTCATATTCCAGATTCTCTTTCTCTGCGTTCCAGCCCAGGCAGGCAAATATTTCCTTGACCCTGTAATGTTCCATGAAGATCAGTGTCTGAAAGCAGTCCATCATTTTCATCAGCTCATTGCGTGAGTATCTACTGTCATACATTGCATAATCCACTATTTTCTCCGGAGCTCTGTCAGCGGATGGCGCATGCACTGTAGCGGCACAGATCTGTCCCGTATAAGCTGCATTCAGAAGATACAATGCCTCTCCGCCCTTCACTTCTCCGATAATGAAAAAATCCACATCCATGGTAAGACCGGCAATGCTGATATGCTTCAGATCATAATTCACTGAGCTCTCCGAAGCACCCGGCAGGGAATGTAGAAACATCATATCCGGATGGAAAAGTGTCGTCAGTTCATCCGCCTGTTGGGCCACCAGTATCGCCATATCATCCGGCAAAGTCTCTTTAAGTGCATTCAGCAGTGTCGTTTTCCCGGAGGAATTGCCTCCGCAGATCAGTGTGGACCCCTGCCGGAACCTTTGCACCAGCAGTTCCGCCGTTGCCCTGTCCATCATGTTCTTCTCCACCAGTTGCGCCATCATCGGAAAATTCTTCGGAACTTTACGAATACAGAGATAAGGTTCGCTGTATGTATTCACGATCGGCATGGACAGTGTAAAACGAAATATAAAATCCGGATGACTTTCCGTATCCGTAAATCGCTGAATCGCATTCAGATTCGAAATATTCACCTGATTTCTGGTCGCTATATAATCAATAAACTGCCGATATTCCTTCTCGGAAGCAAAGGCAATGCCTGCATCCATACGTTTCCCCTCCCTCTTGATCCGAATGCAGTCATGGCTGACTACACGGATATCCGAAATACTCCCATCATCCATGAGCGGTGACAATCTGGAATAACCGAACACATATTGTTCGAATTCTTTCAAGAGATCCGCCTGTTTTTCCACCGGTAAATGATAATTCTGCTCTATGTGTTTCAAAACTTCCCGTAAAAATTGTTCCTTACTCAGAATTCCTTTTTTCACCTGCACCAAAAGAATCTGCTTTTGCGTAAGGAAATCCTCTACTAATCGCTGTAAATCCTCTTCCATTTTTCCCTCCAATCGCATATTTTGTTGTAGCCGTTCCCTGTTATTACTTCTTCTGTAATGTGATGTGTGGTCGAACATGACCGGATAAAAGATGCCGACGCTCTGACTGTCCCGTCGGGTAATATGCAGATTACTCCTTCTGCCATGATATGTCAACGCTTTCAAAACTATTTCCTGATTTTCGGAATAGTGCCCAAACAAAAACCGCAGTCCGGGGATTTTTCACTGAAAATCCAGTCAGACTGCGGTCTCGCACCTTGTATATTTTGTCTTTGTCTATTTTGTCCTATCATACTCACATTCCTGTTGCAACAGCAATGCATCAAACGCCTCCACCGGCATAGGACGGTGAAACAGAAAGCCTTGTGCATCTGTACAACCGCATCCCAAAAGAAAGCTCTTCTGTTCCTCTGTTTCCACTCCCTCAATCACGATATGTACTCCCAGCTGCTGCAGCATGACAATGGTATTGCGGATAATGATCCGGCTCTTATCCTTTTCCAGATCCCGGATAAACTCTCTGTCGATCTTGATTTCATCCAGTGTCTGGTTCTTCAGCATATTCATAGTCGAATAACCGGTTCCGAAATCATCCATGGACACCAGGAAGCCCCGCTCCCGCAGGCTTTCCATGCGGCGATACATACCTGCCTCATCCTCCAGGAAGGCGCTCTCTGTCAGTTCCAACGGAACATACTCCGGCGGAACATCATATTCCTCCCTGAGACGGATCAGTGTCTCTGCCAGTTTTTCATCATAGGCATGTAATCGGGATACATTGATGGAAACGGGGACAAGCATCCGGTCTTCCCGGTGCAATTTTCCCAGATAAGCAAACACCTTCTCCCAGATATATTCATCTACATTGATGATAAATCCGTTTTTCTCCAGTACGGGAATGAACTCTCTCGGTGGCACCAGCCCCTTTTCCGGATGCTTCCAGCGCACAAGCGCCTCGCCTCCGATCACTCTTCCGTCCCTCATATCGACCTTGGGCTGCACATACAGTTGTAGTTCTCCGTTCTCCAGTGCGGACACGATATCATTTTCCACCTGGCGTTCTCGCATCTTCTGACTACGCATTTTTTCGTCAAATACTGCATATGTCCGATATACTTTGCCTTTGATACTGTTCATAGCCATCGTGGCGCAATCTTTCAGATAGCTGATGGCAGGGGCTCTCTCCGGTGAGATTCCGATTCCAAAGGATGGTTGTACACGGTAAGCGAACGGAAAGTCAGTTATCTTTTTTCTGATCTCCCGCACAATAATTTCCAGTTCCTCTACTTCCTCATAGCTTGTGCATAAGCAAAAGATATCTGCTCTGATATGGCAGGCATAGCTATCCGGCCTGTTATTCTCATACCAGTCAAAGCAAGACGCAATAAATCTTAGCAATCTGTCTCCTTCGTCTCTGCCGCAGAACTCATTCACAGCCTTAAACTGTACAATATCCATAATTATGACACCGTATTTTTTATCCGGCTGCTGCTTGATCATTTCACCGCACAGATAGAAAAAAGAATTGATATTATGCAGATTTGTCAGCCCTGTTCTGTTATTTTCTACATTTTCTTCCGCCATTTTTCTAAGAGAATACAGATATAATTCTTCTTTTCCGGCATCTGTTTTCTGCGGAGAAGATTCAATGATTTCCTCTTTTGCTTTCTGATACGTCATAGGCACCCTCCTCAAAACATAAATCAGTCCCGATGAATGCTTTTATTATACTTCATTTTGGTGATTTTTTCTACTATATGCCGATTTTTATTGTTTTTTTTAGGAAAAATGATATAATATGGGTGTCTGTAAAGTTATTTCAGAGAGGAGCGTACTTTATGTTTTTACTTTTAGCCGGCGGACTTTTGATCATCCTTTTGGCAGTAGTGATCGCCGTAGTATCCTCCGTGGTATCCGCAGTTGCGGCAGCTACCGACGATGCAGAAGACTGACATTCCGGACTTCGGATTGTCAGTTTTCTTCTCCCCGTTCGATTCTCGCCGCCAGGTCTTCCAAGTACATCCAGCGTTCCATCTTTTCTTCCAGCTGCTGTTCCGCAGCCTCTTTTTCCTGTGTTAATTCATTGAGTTTCACGAAATCACTGGCATATTTTGAAAAATCTGCTTCCAAAGTTGCAATTTTATCCTCTAATGCCGCCATTTCGCCTTCAATGGATTCATAGTCTTTCTGTTCCTGGTAAGTGAATTTTAATTTGCGTTTCTGTCCGTTTTTCCAGTTTTTAGAAGTAGTTTCCTCATCGGCGTTCTTCGGCTGGGATGCTGCCGCCGTTCCTGTGCTCTCTGTGTTCCCCTCCGCAGCTTTCCTATTGGCATAATCTGTGTAACCGCCCTCATACTGCACCATGCGGGTATCCTCCAGGGCGAAGATCCTGCGGACCACACGATCCAGAAAATACCGGTCATGGGACACGACGATGACGATGCCCGGAAATGTATCCAGATAATCCTCCAGTACCTGCAGGGTGGCAATGTCCAGATCGTTAGTCGGCTCATCCAGGATCAAAACATTCGGTGCCCCCATCAGGACTTTGCATAACTGCAATCTGCGCCGCTCTCCACCGGACAGTTTTCCCAGCTGTCCATACTGATCTTCCCCGGAAAAAAGAAACCTCTCCAGCATTCTCGCAGCCGTGATCTGTCCATCCTCCGTGGTGATATATTCTGCCACATCCCGGATGTAATCAATGACTCTCTGCTCCGGATGCATCATGGTGTCGTCGATCTCCTGGGCATAATATCCCAGCTTCACGGTCTGTCCGATCTCAATATGTCCGCTGTCCGGAGCCACTTCACCCAGGATCATTTTCATTAACGTAGTCTTGCCGCTTCCGTTGGGTCCGATGAATCCCACCCGGTCATCCTTCCCGAACAGATAAGTAAAATCGCGGATCAGGACTTTATCCCCATAACTCTTGGACACATTCTCGATCTCCACGGTAGTCCGTCCCAGTCTTGATGCTGCGGAAGCCAGCTCTACCTTACCGTCTGTCACAGGACCTTTCACATTTTTCAGTTCCTCAAAACGCTGTAATCTCGCCTTCTGCTTCGTGGAGCGGGCTCTGGCACCGCGCTGCACCCAGGCAAGCTCATTCCGTAAAATGTTCAGACGCTTTTTCTCACTGGCCTGCGCCATCTCTTCCCGCTGCATTTTCAGTTCCAGATAGCCGGAATAGTTGGCATCATAAGAATAGATCTTCCCCTTGTCCAGCTCCAGGATCCGGTCAGTGACGCTGTCCAGGAAATACCGGTCGTGAGTGACCATGATCATGGCACCTTTTCTGCGGCGCAGCTGCTCCTCCAGCCAGTCGGACATGGAATTGTCCAGATGGTTGGTAGGCTCGTCCAATAACAGGATCTCCGCCGGGGACAATAGTACCGATACCAGTGCCAGACGCTTGCGCTGTCCGCCGGACAACTGCCCGCAGGGCTGGTCAAATTCCGTAACACCCAGTTTTGTCAGCATGCTTTTGGCATCCGCCTCGATGGTTCCTGCGTTTTCCTCCACGCGGTTGCCCCGCAGCACCGCTTCCAGTACGGTCTCTTCCGGTGCGAACTCCGGATTCTGCGGCAGATAACGCACCAGACAGTGATTTGCCTTGATCACGGTACCGTCATCGGTCTCTTCCAGCCCGGCAATTATTTTTAATAGTGTAGATTTACCGGTTCCGTTAATACCAATGATTCCGGCCTTTTCCCCTTCCTGTAGGAAAAAGGAGGCTCCGTCAAAAATCTTGCGTACTCCATAACTTTTGGTAATATTGTCAACAGTCAATATATTCATCTGTACTACCTCATATTTTCAGAATTAATTCTCTGGATGGCTTATCTAAACTTTTTTCTCAAAGAATCGTATCATTTTTCATGTGCTATGCTTCCAAATGTAGTATACTATAAATAATCTATTTTAGGAAAGAAGGTTTTCGCATGAACTTAAAAGATGCTGCTGCGAATCTGAATCAGGCACACCCGGAGGATACCCTGCATCCCCTCTATACTCCCTGGGGGGAATTGCTGATGCGATCCGGTTCTTATGATGATATCCTGTCCGAATATCCCCGGCCGCAGATGAGACGTACAGATTATCATATGCTGAACGGTCTTTGGGAATATGCCTTTGTGCCCGCAGATGGGAGCAGTTCCTCGGAGGATCCTGCACATTTTACCGCTCAGGGGATCATCCGGGTTCCTTTTTCTCCGGAAGCCCTGCTTTCCAGAGTTCACAGACGGCTGGAGCCCACGGAGTACCTGTGGTACCACCGGGAACTTTCTTTTTCCACGGAAGAGCTTTCCCAAAAAGAGGAAAACATGCACTGCATTCTGCATTTTGACGCGGTAGATCAGGAGGCAACCGTTTTCCTCGGCACAAAGCAGCTTGGCATCCACAGTGGCGGCTACCTTCCTTTTTCCTTAGACATCACGGAGTATGTAAATGAGGATCCTGTATCCCTCTACGTAAAAGTCCGGGATCTGACCGACACCGGTTACGCCACCAGGGGAAAGCAGACCCTGAACCGCGGCGGCATGTTCTACACTGCCCAGAGCGGCATCTGGCAGAGTGTCTGGTACGAATGGGTTCCGGAAAACTATGTGATCAATTATAAGATCACTCCGGAGTACAACAAGGCTTCCGTAACCTTCGTTCTGTGTTCTCCGAAGCCGTTCAACCATTTGGAATTCCGGGTGAACATTCCCTCCTGCGACGGAACTCTCGCGCAGGAAAATACCGGTTCACTCACGCGGATGCGTGTACGTAAAATTTCTGAGCAACAGGATTCCTTTGGGCTCACGCATACCACGGTAGTACTTTCTTTTCCCGCCAGCGTCACCTATTCCGCAGCAGATCCCGCTGATGCACCGGAGCCTGTGAATTTCAAGCCCTGGAGTCCGGAACACCCCTGGCTGTATCCCTTTACTCTGACTGCCGATGGTGATACCGTGGAAGGGTATTTTGCCATGCGCTGCTACTCCGTAGAGCGAGATTCTAAGGGTATCCCCCGCTTCTGCCTGAATCACAAGCCCTATTTTCTCCATGGGATCCTGGATCAGGGCTACTGGTCCGACGGACTGATGACCGCTCCCTGCGATGAGGCCTTTGTCTATGATATTAACCTTGCAAAAGGCCTGGGCTTCAACATGCTCCGGAAACATATCAAGATCGAGTCTCTGCGCTGGTATTACCACTGTGATCGTCTGGGAATGATCGTATGGCAGGATATGGTCAGCGGTGGCTCTACCTATCATATGCCCTGGGTGTGTTATATGCCAACATTGTTCCCCCACATGTCCGCCCACACGAAGGACAATCATTACGAACTGTTCTCCCGTAGCTCCGAGGAAGGCCGGATAAGCTGGGAGCAGGAATGTTTAGACACCATAGATCATCTGTACAATGTGCCTTCCATTGCCGTGTGGGTGCCTTTCAACGAGGGCTGGGGGCAGTTCGATGCCGCCCGTATTGCGAAAATGGTGGCAAAAAAAGACCCCACCCGTCCGATAGACCATGCCAGCGGCTGGTTTGACCAGAAAGGCGGGGATTTCCGCAGTATTCATAACTACTTCCGTCCGTTACAGGTAAAATTGGATGGAAAAAGGGCTTTCGTTATCTCGGAATATGGTGGCTACGCCTGCCATATCGCTGGACATTCCAGTGTGAACCGCGTCTATGGATATCAAAAGTACGACACCCCGGAAGAGATGGCTGCTGCCCTGAAGCAGTTATTTTCCAGACAGTTATTTCCTCTGATCTCAAAGGGATTGAGCGGTGCGGTATACACGCAGCTCTCCGATGTGGAGGAAGAAGTCAACGGTCTGGTGACTTACGACCGTCGTGTTGTCAAACTGCCCGTGGGACATCCGTTTGCGGCACCATCCTCTTTTGCAGCACCTTACTCACATGGAAATAAGCCGGAATAAGGAAAGCATCCGCCATGATCCATGCAATGGGACTGCCCAGGCATACCCCGGTGAAGCCGATGATGGGCACCAGTCCAAAGCCTGCTAACGATCTTGCTATCATTTCGAAGACACCCGCTAAAATGGCGAATTTCGGGAAACCCATGCCCTGGATCAGGAAGCGGACAATATTCACCAGTGCAAGCGGAATATAGAATGCTGTATTCCATAACAGAAAAGCACGCACGTTGGCAATGATCTCTGCCTCGCCGCCGTCCACGAATAGTTGCGCCAGCGGACCGCCGAAAAATACGGCGATCAGAAAAGCAATGACGGAATATCCCACACCCAGTGTTACACAGGCTTTCAGTCCCTTGCCGAGACGATCCAGTTTACCGGCGCCCACATTCTGTCCACCATAGGTTGCCATGGTGGAACCCATGGCATCAAAAGGACAGGCTAAGAAGTTACCGATCTTGCCGCCTGCGGTCATGGCCGCAACTGCCGCAGAACCTAAGGTGTTGGCTGCAGTCTGTAAGATTACACTGCCAATGGCGGTAATGGAATATTGTAATCCCATGGGAACGCCCATGCCGCACAGCACCATCATCATATGTCCGTCCACTTTCCATTCTTCCCTGCGGATCCGCAGGATCTCGAACTTTTTCACCATATAGACCAGACACGCCACACCGGAGACTCCCTGGGAGATCACCGTTGCCCAGGCTGCCCCCGCCACGCCCATGTGCAGGGAGATAATAAAATACAGATCCAGCACAATATTAATAATGGAAGACAGCACCAGGAATACCACGGGAGTCTTACTGTCGCCGGTAGCACGGATCACGCCTGCCACGATATTATACAGATACACTGTAGGGATACCGATGAAAATAATAAAAATATAATCATAAGCCCCATCAATAATATTCGCCGGCGTCTTCATCCAGACCAGAATATTCCGGCACAGAATTGCCGTCACCACGGTCATAACCACGGAAAATACCAGTCCCAGCCAGGCACAGTTCGCCACATACTTACGCATGCCTACATAATCTCCGGCACCAAATTTATGAGATACAGGGATGGCAAATCCGTTACAGACACCCATGCAGAAACCGATGACCAGGAAGTTAATGGATCCGGTGGAACCCACTGCTGCCAGATCATCCACGCCTAAGAAACGTCCTACGATCATGGTATCTACCAGATTATAAAACTGCTGGAATAAAAATCCGAATAATAACGGCACAGCAAAGCTGATGATAAGTTTCATGGGGCTGCCTTTTGTCAGGTCTTTTGTCATGGTAATATCCTCTCCATTTTTCAAATCAACCGCAAGCACTGAATTTATCAGTGTTTCCTGTTATTTCTATCGTTGAGAGTATATACGCGGCGCTCCAAAAAAGCAATATCTTTTTTTGCACATTTTATGTTTTTTTGCTATACTCTTTTTGTCATTTTTTTACAGGCATTGTTATTATGAGAGGGGAATTGTCATGAACGAATTTTTGAAATATCTGAAAATGATACCTGTAATTATCTATCCTTATATTTATGTATTGATTCTTGCTATCTTTTTATTGTTCGCAGGTATTCTGCCGGAAGATTACACTGATGTCGCACTGATTGGGCTGTTGATCGTTGCAGTGATTTATAATCTGTATTCCTTTGTCATCGTAATCGTCAATGCGGTACAGACCGCCAGGGGAAAATTGACTGCAGGGCAGGCTGCCCGGATGAACCTGATCATCAAAGGAATTCAGATTCCTGCTTATATCATGCACTTTATCCTGGGTTTCATCGGACTTGCCATGAGTGTCTGGGGCATCTGCTTTCTCCTGTGGGCAGTACTCATTGATCTTTTGACGATCCTGCTCACCGGCATCAGTTCCATCGGCTGCAGTATTCGCATGCGCAAAGAAAGGCTTGTCTCCCTGCCGGGTGCCATCTTCATGGGGATCGGATGTTTTATCTACTGTGCGGATGTGGCGATCGCCATTGTGTATGTTGTGAAAGCCCGGAAGAAATCTCCTGCTAAATAGAAAGTTAGCATAGCTACGAGCCATGCAAAAATAGAGTGGAACACCTCGATGGGCGCTTGCGCACAAGCGAGGCTGGTTCACTCTATTTTTATACGGCGACAGCCGTCTATGAAATAAGATTGACAGCGTTCCTTGCTGACAATCTTATGAATAGGCATGGTTCGTAGCGGAGGGAGCCTTAAACCAGACGAACTCCCGGAGCGGCAGAAAGCCCTCAGGCAGATATCGGTCTCCGAGTGTGAATTTTCTAAAGCAGTGGATAAAGTATATCTCATCCGAACGGGCACGGCTCTAGGCGGCATCCATGTCGCCGGCCGCCTGTCGCAAACATCGTGTTTGCTCCACCCTGATGGCTCACCACTGCTTAAGAAAATATCAACACGCTCCGACAGACATCTGCCTGAGGACCTTCTGCTACTCCGGGAGTTCTGTTTGTATTTAAAACGCCAATTTCTGCGAAAAAAATACAAAAATATGAAATTTTGATATGTAAAAAGTCTCTATTGTCGCTGCATAAGCAAAATAAAGAAATTCCGTACAAAAATTCCTGATTTAGGAACTTTTTTTGTACGGAATTCATCGTTTTTGGACTATTTACACCAAACTAACTTTCCAGTTACTTAAGTTCTTTTTATGCGAAAGGATTCTCGGTCGGATACAGCATTCCCTTCGGCTGGTTGAAATTCAGATCTTCTACGGGTACGCCGATGTACTTGAATACTTCGTACAGAGCCTTGCCGAAGTGTCCGAATGCTACGGCACCGTGGTGAGGGAAGTTCTTCTCGATCAGTACGTGACGATAGAAACGTCCCATCTCGGGAATAGCGAAAATACCGATACCGCCGAAGGATCTGGTCGCAACGGGAAGGACTTCACCCTGTGCAATGTAAGCGCGCAGCTTGCTGTCTGCAGTAGACTGTAAGCGGTAGAAGGTGATGTCTCCGGGAAGAATATCTCCTTCCAGAGTACCCTGAGTCACTTCTTCGGGAAGGGTTCTTGCCATGATCATCTGGTACTTCATGTTGCAGGAGGTCAGCTTCTTGGAGTTGGTATTGCCGCAATGGAAGCCCATGAAGGTATCATTGTGAGTATAGTTAAATTTACCCTTGATGGACTCTTCGTACATATCATCGGGAACGGTATTGTTAATATCTAACAGAGTTACGGTATCTGCGCTGACACAGGTTCCGATGAACTCACTTAAGCAGCCGTAGATATCTACCTCACAGGATACGGGAATTCCCATACCGGTGAGACGGCTGTTCACATAGCAGGGTACGAAACCAAACTGGGTCTGGAATGCAGGCCAGCATTTGCCGGCAATCGCTACATACTTACGATACCCCTTGTGCGCCTCGATCCAGTCTAACAGGGTCAGCTCATACTGAGCCAGCTTCGGCAGTACTTCGGGCTTATGATTGCCTGCGCCCAGCTCTGCTTCCATCTCTTTTACCTTAGCCGGAATTCTCTCATCTCCGTCATGCTTCTTGAAAGCTTCGAACAGATCCAGCTCGGAGTTCTCCTCGATCTCCACACCCAGATTGTACAGCTGCTTGATCGGTGCGTTACAAGCTAAGAAATTCAGAGGTCTGGGTCCAAAGGAAATGATCTTCAGATCGCTTAAGCCAACGATAGCTCTTGCAATGGGAATGAACTCATGCAGCATATCTGCGCACTCTGCTGCAGTTCCCACAGGATTCTCAGGGATATAAGCCTTGATATTACGAAGCTTTAAGTTGTAACTGGCATTCAGCATACCGCAGTAAGCATCGCCTCTGCCTCCTACCAGATCGTTCTGGGTCTCTTCTGCTGCCGCGATGAACATGGCAGGACCGTCAAAATGCTTTGCCAGTAAGGTCTCGGAGATCTCGGGGCCGAAGTTGCCCAGATATACGCACAGTGCATTACAACCTGCCTTCTTGATGTCTTCCAGAGCCTGCACCATATGGATCTCGCTCTCCACGATACATACCGGGCACTCATAGACACTGTCGGTGCCGTACTTCTCGGTATAAGCCTTCATCAGAGCTTTTCTTCTGTTCACGGAAAGGCTCTCGGGGAAACAGTCACGGCTGACAGCCACAACGCCAATTTTTACTTCGGGTAAATTACTCATTTTGTAATCCTCCTGTTTTCGTTTTCTTTTTCTCTAGATTATTATTTATTTTACCGCAGATTCCGCCCATCCACAGATCGAAATCCAGCGTTCAAACCCTGCTACATCATGCCCACTATTTGCTGACATCCAAATTCTCTCCAATCAGTCCGATAAAGCTTCCCTCGGAAAGTCCGCCCTCCGCATGACCGATCAACCACTTATTCGTAGCGGCAAGCAGTGCATCCTCACTGGGAGCGCGGCCATGATCCACTTTCTGATGGGTTCCCTGAAGCGGATAATTGGTGCCCTGGGGCAATACAATTGCCACCTGAAATCCCCGTCCGTCTACGCCGCAGGGAGCATAATGCAGAGAAGTAGCGAAGACTTCCACACCGGTACCCGCCGGTACTAAAAATGCTTCCATCTTAGAAGTATCATAGGTAAAATCCTCTGCCACATCTGCCAACTGTCCGAGGAGCAGAATGGCATCTGTTGCCGCCACATTAATTTCTGAACTTCTATGATATTCCACGGCATTTAATTTGGAATTATGACCATTACAATAGCCGATCTGTATGGGCGTCTCTCCGTAGGTGACCGTCTCCAGTTCTTTTTTCACAGGTAGTGCTTCCAGTGCGTTGATCCCGGGCTCATATACCACTCCCTCGGGAATCGGAGTCTTCTTCATCTCCTCCACCAGTTCTGTGAAATCCACATTGGTGATCACTCTGCCATATTTTCGAAACGCAGGATCCTTTACCGACAAAATTTTCATTCTACTCTACCAACCTTTCTCTATTATAGCTCAAACTTAAAATTACGAGGTTCATTTTATTATGTTGTTGTTTGATTTTTCTACGCGTTATTTAATGATCTCAAACAGCAGTCTGCATGCCGGATAGATCTGGCGGAATTTCTGATAGCGTTCTTCATATTTTGCCACCAGCTCCGGATCCGGTTCTACGGTTCCTGTGACTTTCACAAACTTCTCTGCGATCTCTTCCACACTTGCATATTCGCCGCAGGCTACCGCTGCCAGCATGGCACCACCCATGGCCGGACCCTCTTCACTCTCAATCACATCCACCTTCAGATTCAGGATGTTGGCGATCATCTTCTTCCACAGCGGGCTCTTCGCTCCGCCGCCGCAGATCTTGGTCCGTTCCAGATGGATCCCCAGAGACTTCGCCACCTCCAGAGAATCTCTCAGGGCAAATGCTACACCTTCCAATACCGCCTGGGTCATATCGGCTCTTGAGGTGTCCATGGTCATGCCGATAAAGGTACCTCTGGCATTGGGATCGTTATGTGGAGAACGCTCACCCATGAGGTACGGCAGGAAATAGACATGATTCTCTCCAAGCTTACTGATCTGTGCCTGTTCCGCGGCGTAATCCTTCGTTCCGATGATCTCATCCATCCACCACTTATTGCAGGATGCAGCACTTAACATGCAGCCCATAAGATGATAATGACCGTCTGCATGTGCAAAAGAATGCAGAGCATTGTTCTGATCCACACCGAAATGATCAGAAGAGATAAAAATCGTTCCACTGGTTCCCAGAGAAATATTACACATATTATCCCCAACGGTTCCGGTTCCCACAGCCGCTGCCGCATTGTCTCCGGCTCCCGCCGCTACCACTACATTGTGCAGAAGTCCAAGTTCGTCTGCCACCTCAGGCAATACGCAGCCCACCTTTTCATAGCTTTCATAACAGGTCGCCAGCTGCTCTTCCCTCACACCGCAGATCTCACACATTTCCTTTGACCAGCAGCGATTCTTCACATCAAACAAGAGCATACCGGAAGCATCCGATACATCCGTACAATGTACACCGGTCAGCCTATACGCAATGTAATCCTTCGGAAGCATGATCTTTTTGATCCTTGCAAAATTCTCCGGCTCATTCTTTTTCACCCAGAGGATCTTCGGTGCGGTAAAACCGGTAAAGGAGATATTCGCGGTATACTCCGACAGCTTATCCTTGCCGATCACGTTGTTCAGGTAGTCACATTCCTCGGTGGTTCTGCCGTCATTCCATAGAATCGCCGGACGGATCACCTGATCCTTCTCGTCCAGAATGACAAGTCCATGCATCTGTCCTCCAAAACTGATGCCTGCCACCTGATTCTTGTCTGCGTCTTTTAAAAGTTCCCAGATACCCTCCATGGTCTGTTCATACCAGTCCTGAGGATTCTGTTCCGACCATCCGGGATGCGGGAAATACAAGGGGTATTCCCGGGATACAATATTGCAAATATTCCCCTGACTATCCATTAACAGTAGCTTTACCGCTGACGTACCAAGATCAATCCCAATATATAGCATACTCTTCCTCCCATTTTAATCTGTACGGCATTTTTTGTCCCATAAGTTTCATTTTATTTATGTTTACTGTTTACTTCCGTTTCGCCGCCTTTATGTGCTCGTGCACGCTATGTTTTAATCATAACTGCTGTGAGAAATATTTTCAAGTAGAAATTTTATTTTTCCTATGATTTTCTCTAAAAAGTGAAGCTGTATGCTCCCGATGTCCGTCTATCCAAACCGTGCTCGGACAAGTGTGCAACATTCATTGACTTTATGCGGAAATTGTGATACTTTTATAACAAAATATAGGGGGCTTTTTATGGCTACAATCAAAGAAATTGCAGCTCTTGCCGGAGTATCCCGCGGCACCGTGGACCGTGTCTTGAATGATCGCGGCGCAGTAAACCCGGAGACTGCTGAGAAAATCAGAAAAATAGCAAAAGAACTGGACTATAAACCCAATCGTGCCGGTCTGGTCCTGGCTGCTCAGAAAAAGAGATTGAAGTTAGGCGTCATTCTGTTTTCCACCGGGAATCCCTTTTTCCAGGATGTATTGGCAGGAATCGATGAAAAAGTGGAAGAGCTGGCAAATTACAACTGCACTGTAATTACAAAACAGATCTCCTTCGGTGTGGAGGCACAGCTGCAGACAATCGACGAGCTACTGGCGGAAGAGGTAAACGGCATCGCCATGACTCCTTATAATGACGCCCGGATCCGCAACCGTATCAATGCGTTATATGAACAAGGCATCCCCGTAGTCACGCTGAATACAGACATTGAAAATTCCAGACGCCTCGCTTATGTGGGCAGCAATTATACCCGCAGTGGTGCCACTGCCGCCGGGCTTTTACAGCTGATGACTTCCGGTACGGTAAACATTGGAATCGTCACCGGTTCTTCCAATATCCTCTGCCATACGGAGCGCATTGCCGGATTTATGAAAACCTTAGTCCCTTACCGTGACCGGATCCACGTGATAGACACGGTGGAGATCCACGACGATGAAGTGGAAAGCTACGAGAAGACCACTGCACTGTTATCAGAACACCCCGAGATCAATGCGCTGTTTTTTGCTGCCGGCGGTGTCTATGGCGGCTGCCGCAGTGTGGAAGCTTTGGAGCGAAAAGGTTCCGTCCGGATCATTGCTTTCGATCTGGTCCCTACCACGAGACAGATGTTGGAAAATGGCACGATTGCCGCTATTATCTGCCAGCAGCCAAAAATTCAGGGCAGCAAACCGCTTTCCCTGCTGTTCGCCTATCTGACCACCGGAGAGACTCCGGAGAAGGAATACAATTATACCGCGGTGGATATCCGGATCAAAGAAAATCTCTAAAACTTTCTTAAGATTCTTCCGACACCCTTGTCATTCACAATATATAGTATTATAATATAGACGTTATCTACGAAATGTTGTTTTAAGGGGTACTAAAGCGGGGGAGTCTTTCATCAATGAATTTATCTGATCTGAAACGAAATGCATATATGTTGCGGGGTTCTGATGCAAAACGTGGTTACATGCGCTGGTGGCATTCTTTCCAGGGTGTTTGTCCCACGACGCAGGAGACCCGCACTTTTTTTGTGGAATATAGTATTCTGAATCCGGCTCTCGGAACCACACAGCCGATTCTCGGACAACACCCCTATTACAAACGGCATGGCATGAAGCCTTCTTATGTCTGTATCAAAGCAGGCGTTTTCCCTAAGAACGGTGACGGTGGGCTGCAATTGCAGTCCTACTATCCCATGACCTCTCTACAGGTAGCACAGGATCCTTTTTATATGCAGATTGAGGAATGTGTCTTAAGTGAAAATCGCATCAGTGGTGCCATCGAGATCTCCGAGGATACCGCACGGCATCGCTCTCTGATGACCGATGCCGGCAGTTTTGTATGGGATCTGGAAATGCACAAGGCGGTAGCCTGCCATACCGGATATATTGCAAATGCGTTTTTTACGGTGATTCATGCGTTGGAAAGCTTCTGGCACGGTGAGGGAATCCGGACCTTTTTCCGCGGGACTGTTAATTTAAACGGTGTCACCTATGATATTACACCGGAGACTTCCTACGGCTATGCAGACAAGCATTGGGGACGCAGCTACAATCAGCCATGGCTGCAGTTTGCTTCCGGTCATCTGATCAGTGAACGCAGTGGTCGTGAGCTGAAACATTCCGCTCTCGCCATCGACGGCTGTTGTCCGAAGTTTTTATTTTTCCCCATGCGGCGAAGAATCCTGATGCAGCTGACTTATACCGGAGAAGATTTCGAATATCATTTCGGCAAACCGCTTACGTTGCCCCGTTGCAAATGGAAGGTAAAAGAAACCAACAAACGTTTTATCTGGCATTTCAAAGCGCAGAACCGTACTTCCGTCATACGCATCTCAGGAAGCTGCAGTAAGGAACAGATGATGCCCCTGCTCTATGAAAATCCGGATGGAAAAGTCTCTCCCGCTCCTCTATGGGAGGGCGGCACTGCTGTCGGAACCATTGAATTGTATCGAAGAGTCGGCGGTTCTTTGGAGTTAATTGACAGACTTCAATTTGAAAATGGATTGTGTGCTTATCAAAGATTTTAATTTTCCGCGTAAAAAACTGCTGCCGCAGATTTTTCTGACGACAGCAGTTTTTATATATCTTTTGATGATTTAAATTGCCTCTTCCGGCTCTTCTAATGCTTTTTCGTAACTCTCCAGGATTACTTTCTGTAAATTCTCTCTGGTGGAAGAATTGATGGGATGTGCAATATCCCGATATTCTCCATCCGTTGCCTTCTTGCTGGGCATTGCAATGAATAATCCTTTTTCGCCTTCGATCACTTTAATATCATGCACTACGAATTCGTCATCCAGTGTAATGGATACAACCGCTTTCATCTTGCCTTCCTTGGTGATCTTACGAACACGTACATCTGTAATCTGCATTTGCTAACCCCCTTGGTATTGTTGCAGTGATTCCTACGCATTTTCCGCCCTGCGGGCTCTCGAAATGCTACAGATATTCGTATTCCGGGCTATCGCCCTGCATACTCATATCTGTTGGATCCGCGAATCGCCACAGTGCTTTGTCTGCAAGCAGCCACGCACTGTAACGATCTCGGATCCGGATCGCTTAAATGACATACCTTTCATTACGTTCTACTACGATCTTGACTTCGCCTTCTCCCACAAAGTACGAATTTGCCCGGATCGTATCACGGCTCTCCACAATACAATTCTCAATATGCGTGTTATCTCCAATATATACGTCATTGAGGATAATGGAATTCTTGATCACACAATTATTGCCAATATAGCTCTTTTTGAAAATGACGGAATTCTCTACCACACCATTCACGATACATCCGCTGGATACCAGGCTGTTGCGTACCTGGGAACCGGGATTGTATTTTGCGGGGGGCAGATCGTCTACCTTGGAATATACATCCGGATACTGTTTGAAGAAGTAATTTCTCACATCTGCTTTCAGGAAATCCATGTTGGTACTGTAATAATCGTCTACCGATGCGATATTTCTCCAGTAATCCTTGATCTTATATCCGTAGATTCTCTTCAGATCCTTGTAGCGGATCAGAATATCTCTTACAAAATCATAGCGGTCTTCCTCAGCACACTTCTCGATCATCTCAATGAGCAGTCGCCGACGCACCACATAGATACCGCAGGAGATGGTATTGGTCTTGGCCTGCAGAGGCTTTTCCTCAAATTCTTCAATACGGCTTTCCTCATTCATGCGGATCGTACCGAAACGTTCTACATTGGTACCGGCTTCCATATCGCGGCAGACTACAGTGATATCTGCCTTTTTCTCAATGTGATATTCCAGCACCTTATTATAATCCAGCTTATATACACAGTCACCGGAAGCGATGACCACATAAGGTTCATGGCTGTTCTTTAGGAAGCTGAGATTCTGATAAATAGCATCCGCTGTTCCTCTGTACCAGTTGCTGTTCTCTGCTGTCACAGCGGGAGTGAATACATACAATCCACCCTGTTTGCGTCCGAAATCCCACCATTTGGAGGAGTTCAGATGTTCGTTCAGACTTCTTGCATTATACTGGGTAAATACTGCCACTTTCTGAATATGAGAGTTGGTCATGTTACTCAGTGTAAAGTCAATACTGCGGTAGCTACCTGCGATAGGCATAGCGCATATTGCTCTCTTCTGGGAGAGTTCCCGCATTCTGTGATTGTTACCGCCTGCTAAAATAATTCCAATCGCTCTCACTGCTATTCACCTGCCTTAATTAATGTTTTGCCGCTTGCGAGCTGGGAATCCTCATAATCTGCAGCAGCTGTCACTCCGGATATCACTGAGTTTTTGCCTACGCTGATACCGTCAGGAATCACGCTCTTCTCACCGATGGTTACAAGTCCGTGGTTGTAAATATGAGGTGCAGTATCGTTCTCTGTTTCTTCACCAACACCTAATTTTACCTGATTACCTACCACAACGTTCTCTGCGATAATTGCCTTATTGATCTCGCATCCTTCACCGATCTGTGTCTGGTTCATGATAATGGAATCGCGGATCACGGTTCCCTTGCCGATCGTTACGCCGCATCCGATGACGGAATTATATACCTCTCCATAGATATCGGAACCTTCGCCGATGATACTTCTCTCTACCACACTGTCCCCAGCGATGTAATCGGGGGGCTGGATCTCACTCTTGGTATAGATCTTCCAGTACTCCTCATACAGGTTGAACTCGGGCACAATGTCAATCAGCTCCATGTTAGCTTCCCAATAGGAGCTTAAGGTACCTACGTCCTTCCAGTATCCGGTGAACTCGTATGCATACAGCGGAGCTCCCTTTTCATGACAATAAGGAATGACATGCTTGCCGAAATCCAGTGCCGGCTGATCTGCCATAGCAATCAATGCTTCCTTTAATGTCTTCCAGTTAAATATGTAAATACCCATACTTGCAAGATTGCTTCTGGGATGTTCCGGTTTCTCTTCAAACTCGGTGATACGATGGTTCTCATCTGCGATCATGATACCGAAACGGCTTGCCTCCTCAATGGGAACCGGCATTACCGCAATGGTAACCTCTGCATTGTTGGCCTTATGGAAGTCCAACATAACTTCATAATCCATCTTATAAATATGATCTCCGGAAAGGATCAGAACATATTCGGGATTGTAGCTCTCCATATATTCCAGGTTCTGATAGATCGCATTTGCAGTACCTGTATACCATTCACTGTTGCTACTCTTCTCATAGGGAGGCAGTACGGTCACACCTCCGATATTGCGATCCAGATCCCAGGGAATACCGATCCCGATATGGGTATTCAGTCTGAGCGGCTGATACTGTGTCAGTACGCCTACCGTATCCACTCCCGAATTAATACAATTAGAAAGGGGAAAATCGATAATGCGGTACTTACCTCCAAAAGCAACGGCAGGCTTGGCAACCTTGGATGTCAGAACACCAAGACGGCTTCCCTGTCCTCCAGCCAATAGCATAGCTATCATTTCTTTCTTAATCATATCCTCACCTCTATCTAGCCTTCCACCTGTTGTAATAAATAGTCGCTTGCGGCTATTATCCGATGTATCCATCTGACTCGAAAAAGCGTCTGCTCTTTCCCTCGGATGTGATAATCTGATTATATCACATCAATACCTGAAAGTGAATATTTATTACTAGGATTTTTTGCCTTTTTACAATTTTTATATTCATTTTTTACATAATTGTCATTCCATTTTTTATCTTTTTGTAAGTTTCTACCAGTTTCGTACAGGGCAGCTTTGCGCAAAATTGTAATGTTACACATTTTTTCAAAATCATGCCTACGGATTGTTTTTTTTCGTCTATATGTATATAATGTTAATTAATAAGTAATGCCATTACATTATATTAAGGAAGTGTCAACATGTATCAGATAGACTTTAATCACCCCTCGTCCATTTATTTTGTAGGTATCGGCGGTATCAGTATGAGTGGTCTCGCAGAGATCCTTGCGGATGCCGGTTTTCGTGTCTCCGGCTCCGACCGTTCCAAAAGCCCCCTTACCGAGACTCTGGAAAGAAAGGGGATTACTGTATTTTATGGACAACGTGCCGCGAATATTACTAATGATATCGACTGTGTTGTATTTACCAGTGCGATCCATAAGGATAATCCTGAATATATCGCCACGATGGAAAAAGGCATCCCGTATCTGACCAGAGCCCAGCTCTTAGGTGAGATCATGCAGAATTACAAAACCCCCATCGCTATCAGCGGTACCCATGGCAAGACCACCACGACATCCATGGTCAGTGAGATCCTGCTGCATGCCGACGCAGATCCCACTCTGTCCATCGGTGGAATGTTAAAAAGTATCGGCGGCAATATCCGCGTAGGCAGTACCGACCTGTTCGTTACGGAAGCCTGCGAATATACCAACAGTTTTTTAAGCTTTTTCCCCAAAGTCGGTATGATCTTAAATATTGAGGAGGATCATCTTGACTTTTTCAAGGATATTAACGATATCCGAAATTCTTTCCATAAGTTTACAAAGCTCCTGCCCGCAGACGGCTGCCTGATCATCAACGGTGCCATTGACAAACTGCAGGAGATCACAGGGGATCTTGAGTGCCGCGTGATCACTTTTAATAAGGAAGCAGTCAACAGTGACGGTTCTGCCGCGGACTATTATCCTTCGGATATTACTTATGATGAATTGGGGCATCCTTCCTTTACGCTTCATTGTCATGGCAGGGAATCCGGCAATTTTTCCCTGCAGGTTCCCGGAGAGCACAATGTCTGCAACGCGGTAGCTTCCATTGCGTTAGCCGATCTGTTGTCGATTGACCGTAGAATTACCGCTTCTGCACTTCATGGTTTCACCGGCACAGACCGCAGATTTGAATACAAGGGAACCATCGGTGGCGTCACCATTATCGATGACTACGCGCATCATCCCACAGAGATTGCAGCCACCCTGCATGCCGCAGCTAATTACCCTCACAAGACCCTCTGGTGCGTCTTCCAGCCCCATACCTACACCAGGACCAAAGCATTTATGAAAGATTTCGCCAAAGCCTTAAGCCTGGCAGACAAGGTCGTCCTGGCAGATATCTATGCTGCCCGCGAGACAGACACCCTGGGAATCAGTTCCGAGACCCTGCAGGCAGAGATCCGGGCACTGGGTCATGAATGCTACTATTTTCCTTCTTTTGATGAAATTGAAAACTTTTTATTAGAAAATTGCATAAACGGTGACCTGTTGATAACTATGGGTGCCGGAGATGTAGTAAAAATCGGCGAAAACCTGCTTGGCAAATAGTTGTCCACATTATCCACAGCGGAGGTTGGGGATTATCCCTTCTTTCCCTGTGGATATTTTATTGTTTCCCTGTGGATAATTCTGTGTCGAATTCTGACGCATATTTGCCGATATATAAGGTTTTTCCGATACACCGTCTGTAGGTATCCACAATATCCACCGTTTCCACATTTTGCTTTGTGCGTCCGCAAGCCCAGTGTTTACAAGGTTTTCCGGCAAATTGACTATTTCTTTTTCACAGGTCTTATGCTATACTTGGTCTTACTTTGAAAAAGGAACGATTTGTGAAATTTGTGAAAGAAGGTATTGTGTGTTATGGCACGAATAGCGCTCTATAAGGATAATTATGCAGATTCGACGGTAGTGTCCAATCTGTTTATTGATGAATATATGAAGGATGCCAACGACGCACAGCTGAAGGTCTATTTTTATCTGCTGCGCATGCTGAATGCGGATCAGGCCATCAGTGTGTCCGGAATTGCGGACAAGTTCAACCACACGGAAAAGGATGTGATCCGTGCATTGAAATATTGGGAGAAGCAGCAGATTCTGGATCTGGACTTTGATGAGAATAAGGCTCTGGTAGGTATCCATCTCCGTGATCTGAGCGCCCAGGCCAACCCTGCCCCCCAGCACAATGTACTGTTAACTTCCGGTTCCGTACAGGCGCAGAATACTGCAGGAAGCTCCATGGTCAGCGCTGCTGCACAGCGTGTGCAGACTACACCGCAGGAGGCAACTCCTGTCTATACCAAGCCCGCCTATTCCCTGGATCAGTTGCGGGAATTTAAAGAAAGAGAAGAGACTTCCCAGCTTTTGTTCATCGCAGAAGCATATATTGGTAAGCCTCTGACCCCCTCCGAGATCAAAACGATTCTGTTCTTCACAGATGTGCTGCATTTTTCGGATGATCTGATCGATTATCTGCTACAGTACTGCGTAGAACGTGGAAAGAAAGATTTCAAATACATAGAAAAAGTTGCTGTCAACTGGGCAGAGGAGGGTATCACCACGCCAAAACAGGCGCAAAAATTCTCTACCCGTTACGATAAAAATGTCTATTCCATCATGAACAGCTTAGGACGCAGTACTGCTCCCACAGCAAAGGAACTGGAATTCATCAATCGCTGGACCAGAGAGTACGGCTTCAGTACCGATATTATATTGGAAGCCTGTGAGCGCAGTTCCCTTGCTACGGACAGGCATCGTTTCGAGTATGCTGAAGGAATCTTAAGCAGCTGGAAAGACGCAGGGATCCATCACAAAACGGATATCCAGCAGGCGGATGCCACTTACCAGAAGAAAAAGGCCACAAAGCCTGCTGCCGCATCCTCCAACCGTTTCACGCAATTTGCCCAGAACAGTTATGACTTTGCCGCTCTGGAAAAAGAAATTTTAAGTAATTAACCGAAATATTTGCAGGTAAAGGGGAACATGTCGTGTCACTGACTAACGCACAATACAATTCCATTATGAAAGACTACGAACAGACCAGGGACCGCAATCGTCATCTGGCGGAGCAGCGCCGTCTAGAGGTCTATACAAAGCTTCCGGAATACGGCAGGCTGGATGAATCTGTTGGTGAGCTATCCGTAGCCCAGGCAAAGCTTTTATTAAACGGTGATGATGAGGCGCTTACCAGGCTGCGCTTTTCTCTGAAGGATATTTCCCGCCGGAAAAAGGAATTGCTCGTCTCGGCCGGTTATCCTGCCGATTATTTAGAACCGGTCTACACCTGCCCGGATTGTAAGGATACCGGTTATATCGAAGGCGACAATGGTCTTCGCAAAAAATGTCATTGTTTTCATCAGCAGGAACTGGATATTCTCTATGAGCAGTCTCATATCCGGGACATGATCGCTTCCGAGAATTTTTCCAGCCTGTCTTACGAATACTATCAGGGAGAAGATCTGGCGCATTTTCGAAAATGCGTCGATGTCTGTCACAATTTTGTACAAAACTTCAAACAAGACTACCACAATTTATTCTTTTATGGTACAGTAGGTACTGGAAAAAGCTTTTTGTCGGGATGTATCGCCAGTGAATTGCTGCAGAACGGGCATTCCGTAATCTATTTCAGTGCTTCCGGGTTATTTGATACCCTTGCCCGTTATACTTTTAACGCCGGGGCAAAGGAAGCTCTCTCCGGATTCTACGAGGATATCTACAGCTGCGATCTGCTGATCATTGATGACCTCGGCACGGAGATGACCAATACTTTTGTGGCATCCCAGCTGTTCTCCTGTCTGAATGAGAGGCATTTGCGGAAAAACTCCACAATCATCTCTACAAATTTGAGTCTGGAAGAATTACGTGACCGTTATTCCGACCGTGTATTTTCCCGCATCACAAGTCATTATGACCTGTGTAAACTGACCGGTCCGGATATTCGCATGTACAAAAAGCGTATGCAAAATATATCTGACAATTAATTGTAAGAACTGAACAGTATACAGAATCAGAAAGTGAGGATTACCCCAATGGCGAATCGTGAAGAAAAAAGAAATCTGGAGACTATCCCGGTAGGCTCTCTGGGCATTATTTCCCTGCCCGGCTGTAAGCCTTTAGGCGAAAAGGTAGACCAGTATCTTGTAAAATGGAGAGCAGAAAGAGAAAGCGAGCACAAAGAATCTCTGGCTTTTGCAGGTTATCAGAGAGGCTCTTATCTGTTGGACGCAAAAGTACCCCGTTTCGGTTCCGGTGAAGCAAAGGGTCAGATCTTAGAATCTGTCCGCGGTACCGATCTCTACCTGTTAGTAGATGTACTGAACTACTCCATGACTTATTCCCTGTGTGGTAATGAGAATCATATGTCTCCCGATGATCACTATCAGGATCTGAAGCGTATCATCGCAGCAGTCGGTGGTAAGGCCCGTCGTATTACGGTCATCATGCCTTTCCTGTACGAGAGTCGTCAGCACAAGAGAACTTCCCGTGAGTCTCTGGACTGTGCACTGGCACTGCAGGAGCTGGTAGGCATGGGTGTAGACAACATCATCACTTTTGATGCTCACGATCCCCGTGTACAAAATGCAATTCCTCTGCACGGTTTCGAGACTGTACAGCCTGCATATCAGTTCATCAAGGGTCTGCTTCGCAATGTGAAGGATCTGCAGTTAGATTCCAACCATATGATGGTCATCAGCCCAGACGAAGGCGGTATGGGACGTGCTATTTATGTAGCCAACGTTTTAGGTCTGGATATGGGTATGTTCTATAAGAGAAGAGATTACACCCGCATCGTCAACGGTCGTAACCCTATCGTAGCTCATGAGTTCCTGGGCACTAGCGTAGAGGGCAAAGATATGATCATCATTGATGATATGATCTCCTCCGGTGAAAGTATGTTGGAAGTTGCCGCTGCTCTGAAGGAGCGCAAGGCAAATAAGATCTTCGTCTTCTCCACCTTTGGTCTCTTCACCAACGGTCTTGACAAGTTCGACAAAGCTTATGAGAACGGCATCATCGATAAGGTACTGACCACCAACCTGATCTACCAGACTCCGGAACTGCTCCAGAGAGAATGGTACATCAACTGCGATATGAGTAAGTACATCGCTTACATCATTGATACTTTGAACCACGATTCTTCCATCAGTGATCTGTTGAATCCGAATGAGAGAATTCAGAATATCGTTGCAAAATATAAGAAGGGTGAGCTGTAAAGCTCACCCTTCTTATATTAGCTTGAGGGTTAGTGAAATAGTTGTTCTAAAATCCACGCAGAAAGGGCTGCCCGCCCCGGACTCGGATGCTAGCTACAACTGTGGATTTTCTAAAGGAAAGTGGCCAAGTGCTTCTCACCATGACGGGGCCGCCTTTACGTTGCCATCCATGGCACTTATCGGCTAACGCGAACATCGTGTTCGCGTTGCCCCTGCGGCTCAACCACTTTCCAAGAAAATCTCACAGTCTCCGCCGCATCTACGCCCGAGGGAGCAGTCCTTTTCTGCTGGGTTATGAAAAACATCCCAATTATTTAGGCAGAGCATTTGAGAATACATGTTCAGAAGTTAAAAAAAAGGATTTAGTATGTGCAAAAAAGTAGGAAATACATGCGAATAATTCAAAAGTCAAAATTAAGTATGTGTAACAAGTCGGAAAATACATGCCTTAAAGCAAAAAATAATGATCCGGCATGTATGATAACCGGGAAAACACATGCGCAATAGGCTAAAATGGAAAATAGGTATGTAAATCGCTTTAGGAAACACATGTATAAAATTTAAAAATAAGAATTAAGTATGTAAATGACTTTGGAGGAATACAGAAACCAGTAACAAGAGATAGGCTTAGTATTTTTTTCATGGGATTTTCAAAACACAGAACGCCCATGGCGAACGGAACATCACGCCTTGATGTCACGTCTCCGGGTGTGAATTTTCTAATGAAAAGTGATACAGTGGTTCTCATCATGACGGGGTCGCCTACACGCGCCATCCATGTGCGCCAAAAGCTATGCGATTGGGCGGAAAAATAAAAACGAATGGTCCTCCCAAACCATTCGTTTTTATTTTCGTTTTCAATTTCCTGTCTTATACTTTTTCTCTTTTTATTGTGCCCGCGTCTTAGTTCAGATTCAATCTCTGACCCACCCTGATCAAATTCCGGTTCGTGATCTGTGCGTTTCTGCGAAGCAACTCTGTCAGGGTCATATGATTCCTCTGTGCAATCTTGGAAAGCGTATCTCCTGCCTTAACTATGTAATTACCTTCTGCAAACCATACGTTTTCGGACGGTCTGCGCTCCGTTACTGTTACCAGATAATTACCACCTCGCTTTAACGCAAACATGGACTGTCCATTAGAAGTTACAGTAAAGGATCCGCAGTACTCCAGGCGACCCTTTTCTGCATTGTAGCGGTACAGATTTGCAGTCTTGCCTGCATTTTCCTTGCCCACATTTACATGAATATTCACATTCACGCCAAAGCTGCCGGTATCCTTAATCGCCAGTTGTCTTGTAGGTGCGGATGTCTTAGCAGCTACAACACTTGCAGGAATATTGTTGCTCGTCTGATCCACTGTCAGATCAATGTTCTGAATCTTAGACAGATCTTTATTCTTCAGATCCTGACCACTGATACTCATTGCTACACCATTTCCGCTATGGAATGCGACCGTTACATTGGTACCCTTAATGGTATTCAGTACCTTCTGCGGAACCTGTACCTCACCGGTACATACTATGTTCATGTTAACCGTTGCAATCGCAGGATTCTGTGCAATTTCTGTAACCTTATCCTGTACAGAACTGCTTACTTCATTCCAGTTCACAGTCTCCGGAGCGGAAGAAGTGCCTGCACTGTCAGAGCCATTATCATTGCTATTGTTATTATTTTCAGGCTTACTATCAACTGTGTTCTTCTGTTCTGTAAGGACGATTGTTCCACCTTCCTTTGCTGCCGGAATGGTAACCGATACTTTCTGGTCTGCGGATACTGTGTAATTTTTTCCATCATAAAGATTTGTAAGAATCGTTCCTGCTTTTGCTATTACCGGAATTACAACCTCTTTTGCTGTCTCTTTGACATTCATTCCAACATATAAAGTATCTGTACCATAGCTTCTGCTGATCACTTCGTACCCCTCTGCATCAGAAGCTGCCACTGTACTTCTGTTTCCTCTTGCAAATACATCTGTATATGCATTACGGATTGCGATCATTGTCTTGTAATGATTATAAATGCTGCTGCTGTCTGCTTTCTGTTCTTCTAACTCTGTCCAGTCAAAATCACGGCGATTCGTCTGAAGCGGCCAGTTGTTTGCTCCACCCTGTCCAATTTCCTCACCGTAATAAATAACCGGCTGACCTTTTGCTGTGATCTGAAGGGTTGCTGCCACTTTCATCAGGTTGTAAGCTTCTTCTTCGCTGATTTTGCTCTCGTTTACAAGTTTATACTGCAGTGTGTCCTCATCATGGCTGCTCAAAAAGCTTCCCATAGTAGCGGTGTTGTTGATCGCACTGTTTCTCTTCTGCAGTGAATTTTCCACGCTGGAAATTTTTCCTGTCACAAAGTTCTGTGCAAAATCATTGAAATCAAAATCAAGAAGTGCATCCATGCTTCCGGTTCCAAGTTCTCCCGCATTATTGGCATATCCTGCACCGGAATACTCTCCTATCATTTTAAAATCAGGATTTACTTTTGTCAGCGAGTTTTTGAAAGCTTCCCATGTCGTTGTCTCTACATGTTTTACAGTATCCACACGATAATAGTCAATACTGTATTTTGACATCCATTCGGTCTGCCATGCCACAAGCTGATCGGTCACTGCTTTGTTTTCCGTCACAAAATCAGGCAGATCTGACAATGAATCATATTTATCATCACCGCTGATCGTGTTGTTGGAGTCACGGATCATGGAAATACGGTTTCCATCTGCATCTGTTAAAATATTGTTGAAGTAATCTTCTGTACCGTATCCTGCATGGTTTAACACAACGTCAACCATAATCTTCATACCCTTGCTGTGAGCGGCATCCAGTAATGCTTTGAACTGTTCCTCTGTTCCAAGATGTCTGTTTAACTTTGTGAAATCACTTGCCCAGTAACCATGATAGCCATAGGTAGCGGTTTTTGTCTTATTATCATGCTGATCTTCTCTGATATTTTCTACGATCGGAGTGATCCAGATCGTGTTCACACCCAGATCTTTTAAATAATCCAGTTTCTGGTTTAATCCGGCAAAATCTCCACCGTGATAGCTGGATCCGCCTTTTTCGCCTGTGTTATAATCTCCAACTCCGTATGCATCATTGTTGCTTGCATCTCCGTCAAAGAAACGGTCTGTCACTGCAAAATAAATCACTGCCTCATCCCAGTCAAAATCTCCGGCACTTTTTTTGCGCTCTGTGACGGTAACATTTGTCGCTGTTGTATATACATTTCCATAAATATCTTTCACTGTGACAGAAATCGTTTTCTCTCCTGCGGCTACCGTATTCAGGCAGGAGATTGTTCCTTCCATGAGTGTCGGATCAATCGCAAATCCTCTGCTTAATCCTAATTCACTCAAATCTGCCGTGATTGCAGCTATTTCAGAAGCTTTAAGACCTTCTCCGTCTTTTGCATTTATTTTTACAGATAAAACATTGTTATCATTGTAATCCATGACAGACTGTGATAAAGAAGCCTCCAATGCCACATTCGCTTTTTTGAAATGGCATACGCTGCATTTTTTTCCGCTGTAATCAGCTTTTTCACTGTTAAACGCATCTAATTCCTCGGTGCCGTCTACCACATAATAGTAATAGTAATCACCAGTGGAAACGCCAGTGAAATCGTATCCAAAGCGGTCATTTGCTGCATCATAAGTCATCGGGCAGGTCTGTCCGTTGACAACAACACTGACTTTGCCTTTTAAAGAAGCAAGATTGTTTTCTGCTGCCAGTGTATCGTTTCTGTAATAAAAATGGATTGTGTCATTAGCGCCATCCATCTCGTAACCTGCGTTGTATGGCAATACCTCTGTGATTCCCTCTCCCTGCTTAAACACTGCTTTGACCAATGACTGTCCTGCCGGGATCGTCACATAATGATCTCCGCCGTCTTTGCTCTCCCATTCATCAGCTGCCGTGCTGTGCCTCATACAGAAAGACAATTTAAGATCTGCTTTTGAATCTTTTACCGGTATTTTTGCAACCATTTTGCCATTGATATCTTCTTCAAAATTTACCGTAACTTTGTCTCCGAATCCACTGTTCCAGGTAAAAATGTTCCAGCCCTCATAATCTTTTGCCGGTCTGTCGTACTCGATCATGATGCTGCGTGATTTTGGCTTAACCAGTTCCGGAAGTGTCGTGTACGCCTGATTGCTGTTGGATACAATGTAGAGTGTGACTTTTTCGGCTGTTGCGCTGTTATTGTATAAAACCTCATCTCCCTTCCATGTCCACTCGCCTTTAGATCTTGGAATTATCTGGACGTCGGTATATGGGAGTGTCACATCTGCACGCAGCCACTCATTTCCATCGGAAAGTTTTTCCTTTGCAGTGAAAAGAGTTCCTGCTGTTGCACCCGCGCCGGATTTCTGCCATATCCATAAATCAGATGCATTTTCTGACATATGTGTTGCATCGAAATCGTAATAATAAATGGTATATGTATATAATTTTTCTGTCACATTGACCACAAAGTCAGAGGTCTGTCCGTTCTCTGCTTTTGCCGTCAGTTCTACGGTCTGTCCTGCATAAGATTTGCCGATTTTAATGCTATTTCCATTTAATGTAATATCTTTATTTTCAGTTTTTAAACTGTAAGTAACCGGAGTTGCACTGCTTGTTCCGTTTTCAGACCACAATGTCAGTTCTTCTGGAAGTGCTGTCTCAATTCCTTTCATTGCATCTGCTTTTCCGTCAGACAAGCCCGGAACGATCAAAACACTATTGTCTCCACTTACCGTGTTATTCGCTGGATCTGTAAATGATGGATTGTCCCATGATTTATTAATTGCAAATTTGTATTCGTATTTTCCTGGCGCAATAGTAAAAGTTCCAACCCACATATCTGCATCTTTTTTCAGTTCATAGTCGGAAGAATCCACTTTCCAGTCGTTCATTCCTCCCGGAACCGTAACAGATGCTACATCCCCTGTTTTTTCAACCGGAACACGGAAAGTTACCTTGCGTCCATCTACCTCCGGACTTTTATAACCTGCTTCTTCGTATTCGATCAGAGTTTCGGATTTGTTAGCATCTTTGTACCATTTCATGCCACCCTTTCCATCTCTTAAATAATAGATGGAGGTATCTGTGGTGATGGCATTGATGGCTTTCACTTCTTCGCTCTGACCCTCAAACTTTGTCTGTGCTCCTGTGTCAGCATCTACCAACTGAAAACCTGTCATTGTTGTTCCGCTTAATGTAATAATATAAATATTATCAACGTCTGATTTAGCCAGTTTTGGTTTGACCTGATTTCCCCACGTAGCAATAGACGCATCCCCAGCTCCATGATTGTCCAATACAAAATCGCCGTCCCATAGATTGATAACAGGCGTTTTCCAATTTTCTGGTTTTTCGAAATAAATTATAACTTTATGTTCAGCTGCTTTTTCTTTCTCTGGTAACACCTGATTTTTATCTTTGTCTAAGTACCATGACATTCCATTGTCATCATTCTCTAAAAGATAAAATGCTGTATTTGATGTAGCCGAATTAATTGCATCAATAATGGCACAGTTTTCAAATTTCTTTTCTGCCGGGTTTCCTACACCAGTTCCACCGTTTACAATCTGAAAGCCACTGATGCTGTTCGTCCGGATATCAATATAATAATAACCAGATTCATCCTGTAACATAGCAGGTCTTGATTGATTCGTCCAGACTTCCACCATTCCTGCATCCCCATTGTCTACTTCAACATCGGATTCTTTCCAATAGTTAAATGCCGGGATATGCCAATCATCCGGTTTTTCAAAGTACAACCTCACGACTGGATTCTCCGCCGCCTGTACAGTTCTGCTTCCGCCACCAAATGCCGGAACCATAGTTACTACCATTGCAAGCGCTAACAGAAAACATCGAATTCTGCTTGCAATACTTTGTCTTTTTTGAAAGCTCCTTAACAACTTTCCCATCATTCCCTCTCCTTTTCTTCCTTTGCTTACATGTGATTCTATTCTTTCCCCCTTTTCACATGTATTCGTTTTTTTTCGTTATTTTATTGTATTCTAAATTTTTGTATTATTCCATACATAATAAATCCTGAAATATTGTCTGATTTTTTGTGAATTTTAACCAATTAAAGTATGAAAATGCTCTTTTTCTATTTTTAGATAACAAAAAAATGAGTCCGGCATTGTACTAAAAAATACGAATACCAGACACGGTCAGAAAATCCACTGCTGCGACATTAAGGCGTGATGTTCCGTTCGCCATGGGCGTTCGTGGGATTTACGGCAACCCTACGTTACGAGCCATGCATTCAATTCATAAATGTGTCGCAAAGGGTGCTCCACATTTATTTCATTGACGGCTGTCGAGTGTGTCCGTTGGACGCACAGTATAAAGTCAAAAACAAAAACAGCGACTTGTGAGCAAGCTCCCAGATCGCTGTTTCTGTTTTGACTTTGCATGGCTCGTAACTTTCAATTTACAACATTCCAAGCGCCGATAGCAACGCACCGATGATAATACCAAAATCTGAGCAGTTGAATACAATCTTGCGGAACGCCTGCCATTTCACCGTGAAGCTCACGTAGTCCACCACGTAACCTCTGTGAAGGCGGTCATAGGTATTGCTGAATGCACCGCCAAGTAACAGCGCCAGACCCAGTCGCAGCAAATTGTTGCCTCGACGTCCCAGACTCACAATAAAGACAACGGTCAATATCAGTGTAAACGCCAGTGAAACAGCGGCCACCAGATGCCTTCTCTTCTGTCCGGCATTGAGCATCATGCCTTTGTTATGATGCTTGCGGATCAGAAGTTTTCCCTTCCAGATTACTCGTTCGTCCCGCTCATCCACATGCGACTCTATATAATTTTTCAGGAAAAAATCTCCCCAGAAAATTCCTGCCAGTATCACAAGGCATACCACTGTCATATAATATTCCGCTCCTTTTTCACGCCGTCCGTATTTCCCCTTGAAATCCGCTTATTCGTGCTCTGCTTTCCGATTCTTTATCTTCAGAAACGCCAGAAGTGCCCCATACAATACTCCAGCCACAGGCCATACGACCCAGGTAATGTCCCAACGCATTGTCGGCAGGCTGATAGCCAGATAAAGCGCTGTCCAGACACACCAGTAAATTGCTGTCACATGCTCATACTTCCGGTTGACTGCCTTATTCTCCACAGTATAATCCCCCTCCTGAAGCAATTTCTGAAAACCGCCCCAGATAATACCGGACCACACGAACAGCCATACAGCGATCGCCACTACAATGAGCAAAACATCCGTAGCAAGGATTACCGCATAACCATTATTCCCGAAAAAAATGGATACTATCAGCAAAGGTACCACTCCCAAGATACACAATACCACACCCAGAGTAATGCAGATCCGGTAGGTTCCCGCAAAGGTCTCTTTCGCTTTTTCCACGATTCCGGACACCCCATATTGCAGTGTCAGCTTTTCTTTTTCCAGATATTCATATTTCTTGTATGGGATTCCGGTGAGAAGAAACACCGCTACCGCAACTACCACCATCAGTAACAGTACGATGAGACCGATTCCTCCCGCAACATTTTCTGTGATTGCTCCTCTTTTGGCAGCTGCCATTCCCAACAGCCACAACAATACAACAGGAGAGAGCACGCACAGGGATACCGCCGGAGCAATGCGGGCAGCATATTTTTTCGTAGCTTCCAGAAAAGTATTGGCTTCCTCCACCGTGATCACTTTTCCCTCTGTGATCTCCGGTGTCATTCCATCGGCGAATTCCGTCTCTTCCATTTCATCTTTTAATAAGTAATCCGTAGTAACTCCGAACAGCTGGCTCATACCGACAATGCGTTCCAGATCCGGGATTGAGGCTCCACTCTCCCATTTGGATACGGACTGTCTGGAAATGTCCAGGCGTTCTGCCAGTTCCTCCTGGGACCACCCATATTTCTTACGCAACATTATTATTTTTTCTGACAGGATCATTTTCATTCTCTCCTTCTTTTATTAATGTTTTCTTGTGCACACATAGATCGTCGACATAGAAAAATCATAACAAAAGAGCCGGTTGACAACTACCAAGTGCCCTTGAAATTTTGTCAACCGGCAGTTGCGTTTCCGGATTTTTCTGAAATTTTCAACAATATTACTGCACCTCACGGATCAGACAGTATTGCTTCAGCGGGAAATTCTTTTCCATCACGCCATATACCTTGAATCCGAACTTTTCATAGAATTCCACATTCTTTGGATTATGAGTCTCCAGGGAGATCATCAGTTTGTGCTTCTGGGCATAGTCAATGGCTTCCTCCAGAAGTTCCGCCGCGATCCCATGATGCTGCATGGATGGATCCACCGCCAGATAAATGATATGCAGACGCTGATTCTGATGCAGTTGATCCGTCCAGCTGGAATTCAGATAATCCTCACCCTTCATAAAATTCCGAAATGTCTTTAACGAAGGATCCTCCTTGATCAGATAGGAATCCGTCTGTAAAGCAGCCATGGCCTCTGTAAAATAGAACTGAAATACATTGTACGGCTCTGCTTCATCCGATACCACCAATACACTGTTCAGATCCGCGCTGTCTGCGAAGATCTCACAGGTCGCATAAAATTCATCCATGTCACATTTAAACAGCTCCGGCATCAGATTTTTACGGACTTCCGGATCCGGAATCAGCGTCTCGTACAACGGATCGTGTGCAAAGCACTGATTCAGCATTTTCTCCACTTTCGGAAGGTCTTCCTTCTGCACACGATATAACTTATCACTTTCCATAATTGTATTTACTGTTATCTCCTTATTATGATGATGTCAGTCCCCAGCTTTGTTGTCTGTGGATCGTTCCGTGCTCTGCTCTCGCCATCATTATAATTCGAATATCTCTGTCACAGATTTCTCCATTTGTTGCACGATATTCATCAGGCTGACCACAAGCTTGCTGCATGCATGCTCCAGGCTGGTAATTTCTTCCCGGTAGTCCATTTCCTTCATACCGGATCCTGTCAACGTCTCCAGTTGTTTTTCTTTTTGGAGAAGCTGCTTGACCGTTCCATATAGATTTTCATGCTCCGGCAGCCTTCCGTAACCCCATTTCAGGCGATCCTTCGGCTGATGGAATACATAATCCGTAAAATGCCTATATACTTCTTCATCAAAATTAAAGGCATAGGCATTGTTGTCTACCTGATAAAGCTTACGAAGTGCGGAGGAAAGTCTCTGTTCCTTCAGATTTCTCACCGCTCCGCCCAGAAGTCTCAGATTTGCACTGCATATCTCATGAGGATACAACACATTTCCGTACCAGTCAATCCGCACAAAAGCGTCCTGCTCCTGTTTGAACCTTGCAAGCAGCTTCTGTTCCAGTGGTCTGGTCTGTTGGAAAAGTTCCTCCGCCTCATCGTATTTTCCATCTCTAAGCAACTGTTTGTAGTTACGGTTGTATTCCTCTACCGCTTCATATTCTTCCCGGCATCTTCTGAGTGCCCGGTCACTTAAAGTCTCCAGTTCCTCAATTTTTTCAAGCAAAATTCGCTTTTTCTCTCCCAGCTGCCCAGCCACATCGGCGCGGTAGCAGATCTCCCGACACTGTTCCAAACCCTTGCGGATCCGCTGTACCACCGGTGAAAACTGTAACGGCACCACTGCCGTTTCATCGAGCGCCAGGATCAGCAGGGCAAACAGCTCGTGATGCAGACGATATACCTGTTTATCATAAAACTCATCGTTATCAAACTGAGAATGATAGTGGGTCTCCATAAAGCTTCCGCCGGTGAAATCATTTACCATGGACGGTACACCTGCGATCGCCATGGAAAAATCATCCGACCAGGTCTCGATCGGAGATGTCACTGCCGTCTCTTCCGGATAGGCTATCGTCAGATTCGGCAGATCCGCCAGATATTCCTCCAGAAAGCTGACATATTCATAGCAGCTACGGATCCTCGCTCTGGTGCCATGTGCCAGTGCAGGAAGTTCAAAGTTCAGATCTGCAATTACCTTCCCTACCCACTCCGGATGTGCGGTAAATATCTGCTCATAAGCTCCCGTAGACCAGTCGAAATTGGAATCCACAACTCCCCATTCTTCGGATGCCATGGCACAGATCACAATGGTATTGTTCGGTTGGAAACCACTGTCCTGCAACGCCTTTGCAATACCAAACATCAGAGCGACCGCTGTATTGTCATCCTGGAATCCGTCAAAATAGGAATCATAGTGCGCAGACAAAAGCACCATGCGGTCAGGATGTTTTCCGGGAATCCTTCCCACAATATTATAAGTCGTGCAGTTTCTGGTCACCCTGGATTCCGCATCAAAGGTGACCGTTATTTCCTCCTGATCACGCAGCAGCTCCAGCAGGCCGGCCGCATCTTTTCTGGAAATGGAAAAAGCGGGAGCATCCTCCGGTCCGGCGATATCCTGTGCATTCAGAGCTTCATCGTCGATTTCGCCGTAGCCGCCGCTCTGCACTGCGATCAAGGCTGCGGCTCCTTTCAGATGTGCCTGGTATACCGGATAATTGATCCACCACTCATCTCTCTGGTTAATCTCCACCAATACCAGTTTATCCCTGACATCTTTTCCCTGATAGTCCGTCTCCGTTCCTTTTCCCAGATACATCATGGAAAATTCCTTCGGGCCATCGGTGACAAAGGTTGTCTGATAAGCTCCTAACTCTGCTGACAAGGTCTCTCCGGCCGCATTCGTGTAGCTTAATGCCGCCTTATGAAATTCCCAGCCGTCTACCGTCACAGCATCCTTTGTAACCTCAGACAGTCCGATTTTTTCCATTTCTGTCTTCAGCATCTCTCCGGTCTCAAATTCTGCCTTAGAACCTGCCGGGCGATACCCCAGTGTCGGATGTGACCGGTATTGTTCCATTCGTTTTGCCAGTTCATACGAATACGGTATATCCAGATTCTGTAACACCTTTTTCTGTAAAGTCACCCCGTTGTCATGCATATTCTGTCACTCCTGTTTCTATCCTGTCCGTTCTGTCACAGGAACCGTTACTTATTTTTTCACCATAGAATTCATATTTTCAGTAATTTTCTGCAGAATCTCTCTGTTTCTCTCTTCCGCTTCCAGTGTCTCACTGGCATGGGCAGACACTTCTTCCGTAGTCGCTGAGATTGTCTGAATGGAATCCACGATCTCCTGGTTGGCTGTTTGCAGAGCTTCTACTATCTGAAGCATCTCTCCCAGATTATCCACGATCGTATAGCTGCTGTCTTCAATTGCCGTGAAACTGTCCGCCGCACGCATCGTTCCTTCCCTTTGGCTGCCGATACCGTCTATCATCTGACGGATGACCGTCACCACTTCTCCTATCGCTCCGGATACATTTTGGATCAACTCCGCGATATTGCCGGTAGCATCCTTTGTCTGGGTGGCCATTCCCGAAATCTCCGTCGCCACTACGGAGAATCCGCGGCCGGCTTCACCGGCTCTGGCTGCCTCTATGCTGGCGTTCAGCGCCAGAAGACTGGTCTGATTAGCTATTTTGCTGATGATTTCCACGATAGAATGCATCTCCTGCATATAATGATCCAACTTTTCGAGCTTCTGTGCTGCCAGCTCACTGTTCCTTGCAGAATCCTCTGCCTGCTCCTTCAGACCTGCCATCTCTTCTTTTCCGGCATCCAGTATTTCTATCGTATGTTCCATGTTATTTCCGATTGTCTCAGCCACTTCACCCACGGTATTGACTTTTTCCTGAATAGCCTCCGTCTGGGCCGTCTGCTGCTGAATCGCCGCGGCAGACTCGCCGGAACCTGCAGACACCTCCTCCATGGCTGTTTTTGTACTGTCAAAAGCAGTTTCCAGTTTATTCAATTCCGCTGTGATATCAGCTACAGATGCCTCCATCCGGCTGCTCATTTCCATGACCTCACGTAAGGTTGCTTCCGTGCGGTTCTGCGCAGCTGTAATGCTCTCTATATTTTCATCGGTGTTCTTCTGGTTGGATATGGTAGCATAGATGGATGTAATGCACAGCAGAATCATTACCGAAATCTGTATAAATCCTGCGTCCTGCCCCAGATAACCAAATCCCCCTTGTGTGGCTCCCAGGAGCACCACCAGGATATTCTCTACCACCGTCCCCACATTAATAAGTACAAATGCCTTGACATCATGATAAGGCATGACTGCAAACATCATGGGAATTACAAATGCATACACCATGTTGCACTGTGCCGTAAAAAGCAGCACCGTATAAAACAGTGCGAATCCGATCATTGACAGATGTTTTATAGCTTTGGTCGCATGATCCCTCTTCCAACAAATAAATTCTGCCAAAACCGGTATGATTCCAAGAAGTATCAGCACTACCAATACCGGAGCCGATACTGTGTGCTCAACGAATCCGATCACGCTAATGAAAAGCATACATGCATTGATCACACCATGTGCTATCATGGCCACCCGGTTATTTCGTTCCATCTCTTTCATTTGCATTCTCCTTCTCTCCCGTCTGATATATTCATTCCTTACATCCCTTATATTGTAATTCATGATGGTATCTCCGTCAATAAACCACACGAAAATGCAGTCCGATTTTCTGTGAAAACCGGACTGCATTTTCTGTCATTTATATGTTATCTCCCTGCCGGACAGCTTCCGGCCCCTCTTTATACCTTGAAAACATCCAGCACCTTTTCCAACTTGTCCGCTAATGCCAGCAGGTTCTCAGAAGAAGTCATCAGTTCTGTCATGGTATCACTCATGCCATGAGCCGCCTGCATGGTACTATCTGCGGATGCTGCATTCTGTTCGGAGATTGCCGACAATCCTTCCACTACATCACGGATTGCGCTTCCGGACTGTCCTAAGACATCCATCTTCTCCCGGATACCGCCGATGTGCTGCAGGGAATTCTCCACACCATCCGCTACTGCTGCTGTCTTCACACCGGTCTCCTCTAACTTGCTCTGCTGGTGATTCATGTTAGCTTCCACTTCACCCATGATCTCCACCATTCTGCCGGAAGACTCCATGATATTTTTGATGATCTGCTCAATCTCAGTTGCGGAGCGCTTGGACTGGTCAGCCAGCTTACTGATCTGCTCCGCCACCACTGCGAAGCCTCTTCCCGCTTCCCCGGCTCTGGCTGCTTCAATGCTGGCATTCAATGACAGCAGGTCTGTCTCGTCCGCAATATCCTGAATCATGGATACTGCCTTCGTGATATTCTGAATTGCTCCGTTCATATCCTTAATCTGTTCCGCTACCCGCAGGACAGATTCTTTGGTGCTCTCGTTGGAGTTGTTCAGTTCCTTCATGATCTCTTCGGAAGCTTTCTCCGCTTCTGCCATCCTGCCGGCATAATCCGTCAGAGAATTCACTTTGTCAGAGATATACTCGATTTGTTCGCCGATACGTACCACGTTCGTATTGGCATCCGTTGTTTCGTCCGCCTGGTTCCTGGCACCTTCAGAGATCTCCCCTACTGCCTGGTATACATCGTTGACAGATTCCTGGGTATCCTGTGCCATCTTGATCAGTTTGTTGGAAGATGCTGTCAGCTTATCAGCGGAATCCTTGATATCCGTCACAATGGTGCGCAGCGTCTTCTGCAATTTCACAGAGATCCGGTAGACATCTCCCAATTCGTCCTTTCTTCGGCACTGCTTTTCATCCGGTTCTGCATCCAGTTCTCCGTTCACGATCCTGCCCAGGAAATGCTTCGTCTTCTTCATGGTCTTCACCATGCTGCGGGATAATATGCTTACCAGCGCTGCCGCCACAAGAACGCATACCACAGCGATCAGGATAATATCCTTCACCTGCGTATGAATCGTGTCCTGTACCCCCTGCACAGGTGTTGCCACCTCAATGGCGCCGATCACAGAACCATCGGAGTTGATCAGCGGTTGATAATACACATAATAATCCACTTCAGAGATGTCGCAATCCTTAAGGAACAGCGGTTCTCCCGTCTGGATCTGCTCGTAGATCTCCGTCTCCAGACCTGTACCATTGATACGACCTCCCTCCGGTTTCGTCAGGGTTGTGATCAGACGCATATTCCCGTACAGGAAAGACACCTGAAATCCTGTCTTCTCCTGCAATCCGTCGATCAGCTGCGTATCTCCGGAGATTGCTACGCCACCCTTTCGTACCTTGCCTCCCTTATCTCTGGTGTAATCACCTTCATACAGATTCGTGTAGGTCTCGTCCACACTGACACCTACGATCTGCAATGCTTTCTCAATCTGTTCCTCGATGCCTGCTTCCAAAGCTCTGGAGCCCACGGTCGCCACCAGTGCACACACAATGATCATTGGCAGAAGGCTCAACGCCAGTATCTTTTTGGAGATTGTAAAAAATGGCTTTTTCTTCCCTTTTACTTCCGTTTTCTTGTTCTCTGTCTTCTTCATACTTACCACATCTGCCTTTCTGTAAAAGACTTTATCACATTCGATCTATCTCGAAAACGTTTAAGTATTTTCTCGGTGAAATCATTGTAACATTTTCCATATATTAATACAATTCGACAAAATTGCAAGTATTTTACTGTCAGATTTGGTTATTTTTCCTTAACGTTAAGTAAAAACAACTTTTTTGTTTACGAAACCGTTAAGTTTTTCTGCTTCCAAACCGGCATACGCAGTATCTTTATCAATAGCGGAATGATCATGATAAACCACACAATGGGCTCCGCCGCGATGACACCCGGGTATCCGAACATGGGAACCAGCGTCGCCGCGATCACAATTTTCCCTATCATCTCCAGAGAGCTGGAGATCAGCGGTACGATCCGCTCTCCCAGTCCCTGCATGGAGTTTCTCACAATACAGATTACCGCTGTCACATAATAGAACAGTGTATCTACCTTCAGATATAATGTGGCATTGTAGATCACTTCCGGAGTTTTGCTGCCGGTGACCAGCCATACCAGCCAGTCACCGATGGTATAAGCAGTCACAATATTAAGCGTACACCAGATGCAGGTATAAACGGTTGCCAACAGGATTCCTCTGCGGATCCGGTCGATTTTACCGGCTCCCAGATTTTGTCCGCAATAGGTCGCCATGGTCTGACCGAAGACGCTGAACATGATCATGAAGATCTCGGAGATCTTGCGGGCTGCCGTATGGGCAATGATAATATTCTGTCCCAACTTGTTGATAGAAGTCTGCAATGTCAGTGTACCGATATTGACCAGAGAACTCATGAATCCCATGGAAAGACCGGAACTTAACATATTGCGGAGCATTCCGGCATCCTGCAGCTTCAGATCATCCACACGTATCCGCAGAATTTCATACTTTTTCCACAGATAGACCGCACACACCACCACAGCGATCAGCTGCGACAGCACAGTAGCAACTGCGGCACCCAGCACTCCCATATGCAGCACCACGATCAAGAGCAGATCTCCTCCGATATTCAACACCACCGACACCGCCAGCACGATCAGCGGGGTCACGGTATCTCCGATCGCTCTTAGGGTCGCGGATAATACATCATATAATAAAGTAATAACAAGCCCCGCTATGATCACGGATACATACTGTGTTGCTGTGTTTAACAGATTTTCCGGCACATTCAGGAATCTGAGGATCGGCTGCAAAAATACAAGCCCTCCAATCGTCAGTACCACAGCTGCCAATAGGCCAAGCACCAGAGAATTACCTAAGGATCTGCGCAATCTGTCCATATCCTTCGCTCCGAAGCACTGTGCCGAAATAATAGCAAAGCCATTACACATTCCCATCAGGAACTGTACGATCAGATTGCTCAGCGTCGTCGTAGCCCCCACTGCCGCCAGGGCATTATCTCCCAGAAAAGTACCTACGATGCGGGTATCTGCCAGGCTGTAAGTAAGTTGTAATAAATTAGCTAAAAAAATAGGAAGGGCAAACGTCAGTATCAAAACTGACGGTTTGCCCTTGGTAAGATCTTTCATATAGTTCCTCACTTCTATACTTCCGGAAAAAATATGGATTTTCCCCGCTTGATAGGGCTACAGAACTTTTTTAAAACTTTTTCTTGACATTGTCAAGGTATTTCTTGGTCTCAGCCACAACCACACCATTTAATGCCAGCAATGCGATCAGGTTCGGGATTGCCATCAGACCGTTGAAGATATCTGCGATGGTCCATACTGCCTTAACAGTCATGTAGGGTCCGATAAATACGCAGGCAATGTAGATCCAACGGTATACTTTGATTGCCTTCGGCTTCTGACCGATCAGATATTCCAGGCACCTCTCACTGTAGTAATCCCATCCAAGGATCGTGGTAAATGCAAAGAATACCAGACATACCATCAGGATAAAGGATGCGATGGAACTGTTGAAAGGCAGTCCCTGCTGGAAAGCTCTGGTGGTAACATCCACACCATCCAGACCTACGTTCCAGGAATCGGTAATTACGATCGTAAGACCAGTCATGGTACAAATGATCAGAGTATCAATGATGGTACCCATCATGGAGATCAGGCCCTGCGTGGCAGGAGAATCGGTCTGCGCTGCAGCCGCTGCGATCGGTGCGCTACCGATACCTGCTTCATTGGAGAAAATACCTCTCGCAATACCCTTCTGCATCGCCATGATAACCGCTCCCAAAGCACCGCCGGCTACGGCACGCATACCGAAGGCACTCTGTACGATGGTCACAATAGCAGAGGGAATGGCAGTTACATTAAAGATCAATACTAACAGACAGGATACCACATAAGTCACTGCCATAAAAGGAACAATGACCTGTGCCACGGTGGAGATACGCTTTAATCCACCGATAACGACCAGTGCCACACAGATGGTCAAAAGGATTCCGGAGATCACCACGCTCCAGGAATAGTCCATGCCGAAGAGCTGTACCGTATGTGCATTGTTCGCATCGAAGAAATTATGTACCGCACTGGTGATACCGTTGATCTGGGTAAAGGTTCCGATACCGAACAATCCAACGCATACACCCATAAAAGCGAAGATCTTCGCCAGCCATTTCCAGTTTTTGCCCATACCGTTCTCGATATAGTAGAAGGGTCCGCCGATAATGTGTCCATCCTCTGCTACCACACGATATTTCACCGCCAGCAGGCACTCGGAATACTTCGTAGCCGTACCCACCAGTGCAGCGATCCACATCCAGAACAAAGCTCCGGGACCGCCTGCTACAATAGCCGTTGCCACACCAACGATATTACCGGTTCCGATGGTAGCGGACAATGCCGTACACAGTGCCGCAAAGCTGGATACTTCGCCGTCTTCGCCCGACTTTTCATTGGCAATTAAGTGTTTGATTGCATGGGGAAGCTTCGTGATCTGCAAAAAACGAAGTCTGGCTGTGAGAAAAAGGCCGGTAGCCAGAATGAGGACGATCAGGGGGATGCCCCAGACGAAATCATCCACTGTGGTCAGAAAGTTACTAATCATGTCTAACATATTCCCTCTCCTTCCGTCACCTCTTGTGACGTCCTATCGTAGATTGATTTCTTCCGAAGAGAATGGGAATAAGCATATAGATGCTCTGTCCTTTTGCCTGAGAGATTGACAGCTTTACTGCCGTACACCTTCGGCGCCTTCTATACGGAAATCCTGCATACTCATTTCCGTGGAAGGACTCTCCAGAGTAAATCTTTACCGCGCTAAAGCGGCAACAAAATCACAATAGCATACTTTTTCGCCCATTGCAACGTTTTTTTATCTTTGGACATTGATCCGTGAATGGTTCCGATCATTGATCATTGACACTTACATTTAAAATATATGATCTATCCAGCGCAGGCATTGACTTTTCTAGTACTTTTTTACCATAATGCAATTCGTATGAATACTAACGCGAACAATCACAAAACTTCATAAAATCGATCATAAGCGTTGCATATCTTATTTCATTTTGTAATGTAACTTGAAAGTTAGTGAAGAAATGCTTTCGAATCCCCGTAGCTCGCATTGGGGCTAAGAACCGCAGACGCGCTTCCGCTTCGGACGCAGACCGTAGCGGTACATAAGCGAGGACAATACCCTCGCTAAGTACCGACGGCTGCTTAGAGTCTGCTTGTCCTTAGCCCAACTGCTGGCTACTGGTTTTTTGAAAGCTTTTGTACCAAAGTGCCCCAAAATCGTCAAAAAAGTACAAAAACATAGCATTTTGCATTTGGAAACAGTATTATTTTCGCAA